>Ga0315284_10000474_pt1 | contig 54985 bp, 81 predicted proteins | sample YL17G09_16_MG_FD_203696 | JGI IMG/M metagenome (GOLD analysis project Ga0315284, IMG submission 203696) | Sediment microbial communities from Yellowstone Lake, YNP, Wyoming, USA - YL17G09_16 | ecosystem: Environmental > Aquatic > Freshwater > Lake > Sediment | place: USA: Wyoming | collected...
CACCTCGACGGTGAGGTGCATCATGTACTGATCCACCTCGATCATCTTGCGGATGAGTATTACATACAGTAGAAGATGAAATAGTTGAAGAATCATGAGTGTCCTTTCAATGCTGCTCTCGAATAGAACTTGCGAAGTGTTTCGGGCTTCGTCCAGCGAGTGTAGGGTGTCTTCTCGTCCTTGAGAAGAATCTTCCCGTCGTGCGTGATAAACAAGATGTGATAGATGCTCAGTGATTTCGAAGTATAAAACTTGTCTCCGAGATGAAATTCTTCTACAGCGTCGAGAGATGTCGCAGGTGGGACTCGTCGATCATCGACTTCTAACCCGATGCAATCCCAGCCCGGGCGAGATCGCCTAGCAAAGACTTCTAGATACGGCCCAGGGAGACTCTCTGCATAGATGTGAAGGCTCTCGGGCTTTCGCGAATGAGGGAAGTTCGGGGAGATGAGACCTAGCCATTGACTCTCGAGCGGGGGACGAGCTAACCCTCTACGCCCGATGAGAATTGGTTCGGAGCATCCCCGAGCCCAGAACCCCAGCCCGTATGCTATCCCATTCCCTGTAGTCGTAAGCTTGACCCATGGGAAGCCTGTAACATACTTGAAGTCCCATGCTTCGAGAGCTCTCACCGAGATGGTGAGCTTTGCCCAGGTCGTCCACAGAAGCAAGACGGCATCGTCTGCAACAAAGTCCTGCAGGTTCAACCCTACGATCTCATCATCGTGAAGCGTCGAGTAGACTTCCGCAGACGACCCTGGGGCTTGATTCTCATAGCCCCAGGGAGGATCTACGATAAGTACTCGATACGCATTACCAACTCTAGATCGTAACTGAGCGTCTCGAATGTCTCCGAGAAAGATCATGAGCGTTTGGCTGCTCGGGTAGCATAGTCGAAGACGACTGAGTAAGCACGTTCGATTGCTGCTCCTCGCGCCCCAACCAGAACGGATTCTCCACGCGCCTGAACATTCGTAGTCCGGCGCCAATTCTCCCACTCTGCAACTGCGTTGTAGAACCCCCAACCAGTTCCGCTGCAGGCCTTGACTTCGAGACCTGTTCCCCTACCGTCGAAGAGTTCACGAACGGCCTGTCGTGATCGATCGAGTGTCTCGACAGTTGATGCATAGTACTCGAGACGTCGGGAAGAGAGGCCGAGATCGACTTCGGGGTCGTCCGGCTGACCGGGAGTAAGTGGGTAAGGGTAGACGTCTTCGATCATGTTCATGACAGTGCGTACAGAAGGAGAGTAGGATGCAAACATGTCAAATGCTTGCTGCAGAGTCTCAGTTCGCTGCTTCGCTCGACCCATCATCCCTGCCATCCAATTCGCTAAGCGCTTACGAGCATTGACATCGTGAGTGACGCGATAGACTTCAGTAGCCGCACGAGCTGCGGCACGAAGTGTGTTCTGACAAACTGGACGCTTGGGGGTGACCATCGTCTTGATGGATGCATTCCCAATATAGGGAGAAGTGAGAACCAGATAGTTCTCAACCAAATCGCCCTTCACGTCCAGATCGGGCAAGTGCACTGACATGAACAACGTCTCGCCCTTGCCGAGAGACCCCAGAGTCTGAATTGGAGTCTGAACAGCGTTGTCGAAGATTTCACAAATCTCCTGCGGCTCAATCAGGACGTAATCGTTGCCGATGACACCGAAGATACGTTCGATTGGATCGTCGGGAACAGGTTCGCGTACAATCGCCCGGAAGCCCGAGTAGTCGTACTTTCCGTTCTGAAGCTTCAAGAACAGGTCTGACATCCGAACCGAGTAGGGCGTCATTCGACCCCAGGCCTCAGCTGCAGTCATGGGGACTTTGGAGATCTCTCCGAGGTCGTGCCACTCTGGGCGTGTAGAGAAGAAACGTTCGTCAAATAAATCGTGCATCTCGCACCTCCTTTAGAACTCGAACTCTGATTGTGTTGGCGACCAAGCGGTCTGATCGATGAAGCCGGTCTTGAGAGAACATTCCCTGCAATGGGGCTCAGGGGGCGTAAACATCTTGAACGACCCGAACTTAGCTCCCTCCTCGGGAACAGTTCTACCACACTTGGCACAACACACAAACCCTCCAGGTGTGGCTCCTGAAAGGTCTGTTGACCAAAGATTCGCGGATGGGTCTGATTCGATGATTTGAGTTCGTGGCATGTTACCTCCCGATAGTATGACAAGAATGTGGCCTGATTACTAAGTATAAGTGGTTGAGATTAAGAACAGATTAGACACAGATTAGAGCTTGCAGTTCGACTGGGTCGAGCATAGCATAGTTAGTTTGGGCCCTATGTATATAGGGCCCAAACTAACTATGCTCTCTGGGGGCTTTTGAGACAGGTTAAGCCCTCGTGAAATGAGGAGGGCTCAACCAGCAAGACAGCGAGGGTTGACCGTCTACCTTTTCTTTAATGTTTCACCGATCGGGCGATACGCTAAGCTTACACTTGTGCTACCAATTGCCGCAATGAAGATTTGTATCAAGTCCTCGGTCACCGGGAAGCCCGGCACGAATGCCCTAATAAAGATAAAGGCCAGACTGGTCAGCAGAGCCCAGAATTTAAACTGCTTCAGGATTGCCCAACCCTTACCGGCATTTGCCACCGACTCGGCCACGATGAACAGGACGAACGCAGTGACACCACTGGTGATGGCAACTTGGTCCAGCTTGCTGGTGAAGGCTGGAAGGAAGAAAGCAAGCAGTACGAACACGATGGCGAAGAACGCTGCCCACACCCGGGACGAACCTAAAATCTTACTCATCACAAACTCCTTTTCTAATTCCGGCAAAGCCGGTTGACCTACTTACGTTTGGACGTAGCTGCCTTGGCTTGTGACAAAGCCATCTCATCCAAACGCTGATTTACAACATCACTAAACTTTTGAGTAGCTTCTACCAAGTCTTTTGTGACGGCGTTATTCTCCTCTCTTTGCTCTTTCAATGCGCACATATAAAGAGTTTGCTGGTTGGCAAGTGCAAGCATAAAAGCAGCAGTCGAGTCCTTCATATGGCGCAAGAACAGAATAACCACCAGCACCACTACGCCCGCAAGCGGGATTTGCAACAAGAGATTTACTATGTTTTCATTCATGGTTCAATATCCTTATATCGGAGCGAGGAATGAGAATGTTATCCAGTTCCCATCGGTCATTTGGGCGTAGGTGTTGGTCAGGGGCTTGCAGATATTGACCACCGCCCCCTTCATTTCGACCCGAACAACCGGATAATAGGTTGACGGGCCGGAGCGCACGTTGGCATTATTCTTGAGAATGTATTTCAACCCTACCGGCAGGGGAACCGGAACCGGCAGGCTTCCACCACAGAACAGAGCCAGCGCAATCTCGTCGCCGTTGAAACGGTTTCCATCTACTTGCAGGCTTTGACATCCAAACGCAATCCCGTTCAACCTATCGGTGAATTGCCAAAATGCCCACTGTGTCCACGGCTTTGGTGAACCCGTTCCAGTGTTGGCTAATGTGCGCAACCTGATATACCATTCACTGGCATACCACGGTAACCAATGCGGGAAACGTGCCCAACCAATTTTGTTACTTCCCCAGTCATTCCAGTGATAGTAGCCAGTGTAAACCATGGGGACTTTGCCGGTCAGCCTTTCTACCTCAATCATGAAATTCCACGCTTTTCCTTGTGCAACGTCGGCACTCAAACCGAAGGGTAGTGGGTTCATTTCATAATCAAGCACCGGAGGTAATTCACCCCAGTCGCCATTCATGGCATCACAAAAGATTTTGGCTTGCTTCAATTCGCTCAGCCCCCAATCCAGATAATGGTAAGCACCACGAGGCAAACCAGCCGCCTTCGTGTTCTTCCAGTTTTCTTTGAACATGTGGTCTTCCACCCACTGACTGGCTTTGATGAACACGAACTTCGCACCGTTGCTTTTGGCTTGGTACGGATTGAACACACCTTGGTGGTGACTAATATCTATGCCGAGTACTCTAGTGTCTACCATAGGTTCTCCTTCATATGCTTGCTTGAAACACAATTCCATTTAATGAGAAATAAGTATTGTTACCGGCATATGGAAGTACCAATCCCGCAGAAGTTACATCGCATCTACCGATCGCTGCGTTTGATATTACCGCAAATGTCAATGTGGAAATAGGACGATAATTACCGGGAAGTATGAACAAGGGTACAGTTGTAGATATCGTACCTGATTTGACTTTTCCACGAAGATATACCAAACCTGTTTTTTCATCCTTAGCATATCCAACACCCTGCTCGGTAGCACTGAAATCTACCCATGCTGCAGTAAGCGCAGGGATCACCCAGACCATGGGAGCGCTTTCAATGCTTGGTATTCCCATAAAACCTTTATTCATTAATAATCTCCGGCCAGTACTACGACAGTCACAGTTTTATTGGCAGCCACAGCGACTACTGCATTTGCCTTGAGTAAATAAGCGTGATGAAGAGCAATGAAGTTTTGAAGGGCAGGTTTCAGGGCCAGAAGGGCATCTACTTTTACAACAGTAGTATATCCTGAGCCGATTGGAATTGCTACGTTACCGATATAAAAATCAGTGGCACCATCATTGATATAAAAAGCAAGGTTCTCTGCGGAACCACTATTCGAGCATACCAAAATACCATCAATGCGAGCTCCTTCTCCACCTGCCGTAAAGCAGGTTTTCAGGTTAGTAGCATCAGCATTTACAAAAGTTTGTCCAGTGCATTGAGGCGTCAGTTCGAAAATTGGATTTACGTTTGCGGTCATAGTTTATCTCCTACTGACAGTTTGCATATAAGAACAGATTTCCGGCAGGGACAGGGGATGTAATAGCGACAGTTATAGCTGTTCTTACTGCCTTTTCCGAAGGAATTCCCGTATCTGATCCCGGAGTTCCAACCGTAAGAACTACGGGTAATTGCTTGGTGGGGATTTTTGTTTGTGCCATAGTTTCCTCTAATGATTTTGAGCACCATACTTCTTTGGTATCTTTAAGAAAGGTTTCCACTCTACCATCACAAGAACTTGAGTAAAGCGAACGGTAGTAGCAGGTTTACTCTCAATTATAACTGCGATATTAGTTGTTCTTTTCGGGTTTGCCATAGTTACACCTTTATGATTACTCCAGCTTGAATAGCATCGACATCGCTTACTTTGAAAGGTTCGTTATCGACAGGATTAATAGTCAATCCTGCAGTTCTTATTACCCGTTTGGTATACGCATCTCCGAGATAGGTACTTGGGCTTTCAATGTCTGCTCCACCGGATGGCTTGATGATAGCGGCAGCTTGTTTCGCAGGAGCATAGTTACCCGTTTTTGCTCTAGCCTCAGTCCATATTCTTGTAATAATATTATTCACAGGATCCAATCCACAAGCACTCATGTCATATATATCTTTCAAGTTTGCCGTAACTCCACCAACATAAGTAGTATCACTATCGTATGGAATTTCATCAACCAATAGATGATTGTCGGTAGTGTCAGCGTCTGATCCGGTGAGTTGGTTGGTTATAGTTCCGGTTGGCGTAAGAGCAATAATATATCCATCTCCGCACCACGAATTATCTTCTGAGCCATTACAGTCATTGATAGCAACGTCATCGAAGTAAGAGAGATTTCCATCTGACGCACTCAAACTTCCGTATAATTGCAGTTCACACATACCTGAATAAGTTCCAAGAGTATCGCCTACTATTCTGGCCTCAACTGCTCCTCCATCCACTCGTAATTCACAAAGTCCAGCAGCGTTAGAAAGTATGACATGACATTCTATTCGATACCATGTATCTTTCAAAAAGCTAGTTGTGCCAGTTGCAGTAAGAGCATTGCAGGTCATTACTATACCTGTGTTCTTTTGAAAGTCGCATCTGAATAATTCGACTCCCATATACAGCAATCTGAAACTACCTCTATTGGTATTCGGGTAGATATCTCCAACTCTACAACAAACTCGGATATATAATTCGTTTGGTAAAACAGCATCAACTGCTATGAATGCACGAATCGCCGATGCCGCACCACTACTCAATTGCAAACTGGCAGCACCAGTTCTTGATACGGTAGTGTCAATGCCAGAACTGCCCGTTGCGAACGTAAGAAACCACTCTACCAAATCTTGGGCTTCAAAACCTTCTGTCAATAATCGTGTCATTACGACCTAGTCCTTACACCAACTTGCAAGGCATCAATGTCTGCCGCTTCCCAAACTTGGCTATCTACTGGATTGAGCAACTCTTCTGCGCTCAATATCCTTTTGACATAGGTAGTAAGTAGACTTACATCGCCGCCGCTTACTTCGCTCCCACCCGAAGCTTTAGTAATGAGAGCGCATGTGCCTCCTGCGGCAACTGTGTCTTTGGTTCTGGACTCTGCAAATATTCTGGTTATTTCAGCAGTTCCTAATCCACAAGCCGTCAAGTCATACAAATCTTCTTCGTCCACGACTGTTCCTTGCACATAAGTAGTATCACTATCTAAAGGATATTCATCAACCAGTAAATGATTGTCGGTGGTATTTCCATCCGATCCAGTAAGTTGATTTGTTACAGTTCCATTGGGAGTTACTCTAGTTATATGCCCATCTCCAACCCAATCGGCATTGTCTATTGCAAAATCATCGCAAGCATAGTATCCATTAGCAGTACTGTAAAAATGCAGATTGTCGAAGTGGGTATCGGCTCCTGGTTTGGTATCTCCGCTATAAGTTGCCTCAACAGGCTGTCCGTCAATTTTCAGTTCAAGAATTCCAGCATCGGCTATGTTTATATGCAGTTCAATAAGATACCATTGGACTTGTCTTATAACTGTGGTTCCGGATTTTACCGTGGTTACATTTACTTGTAATTGCGGAACTTCGAACGGTCGCAATAATAGTCCTCCGAGAACGGTAGTGCCATGGCGCCATTGGATCTGAGCGAAACTACTGTAGCCAATATAATAAAATCCGAAGCGTAGATATATATCTGTGCAATCAACAGGCATCAACAGATTAGTGTAAGCATTACCCCCACCCCATGCACCACTCACAATTCCAGCAACCCCAGAACGGTAATAAACTGTACTAATGCCCGAACCTCCGGCACCGAAGTTGTTGACAGTCATTCCGGGTATATCTTGCATTTCACAACCTTCAGTCCAGATTCTAGCCATTTATACGTCCGTCAATGTCCACTTGTATCTCACGTGTACCACAAGGTCAGCGGCGGTGGTATCGCCCTGTACAAGTTCTAATTGGAAATAATCATCCTTCGCGAAAGCACCGCCACCATCAAAGTTCGTTGTTCTTGAAACGGTATAGCCTGTTGGTGCTATTTCTACATAAGCAGTTCCAGTGAAAATGGTACTACCATTCTTGTGAATATCCAGTCTCAAATTAGCTGCACCAGGTGTCGTATTAAGTTGGGCGTATATTTCCTCGATTGTTGCTCCGGCTCCTACATAAGGAGCTCGTATCCGAAGTGGCTTCAAGCCTTGGTCTGCGGCCGCCAAATAAAGACCTTCAATTGTGAAGATCATTTGTGCGTGTACGACCAATGTCTTTACTGTGACATCGGTAGCATCATTTCCGGCATTGTCTACCGCAGTAACATTTGCTCCGATAAAATTTAGTTTGGTTCGAGCAGTAAGATTTCCACCTTCTTCTTGAATAGTGTGCTGAGCAGTCGGAACACTGACTATTCCAAGGTATCCATAGATGACCGTGATTTCATCGGTCGCTTCTGGCGCAGTTGTAAAGTGTATTGTTCCTGCAACTGCACTTGCCTCGTGCCAATCCTCAGCAGTACCCTGGGTCTGTAATTGACCGTTGAGTAAGACTGTCACAGTTCCAGAAACATAAGCACCCTGGCTTACGGTGAATTCAACGTTGACCCCGTTTCTAGCTCCTGCTAATACTCCGTAACTATCGCCCGTACCCCCACTCTGGTCTACGAAGAAATGATTGGTGGCAGATATCGTTACGACAGTAGAAACAGCAGGGTCATCACTTAGGACTACATCACCCACGAACTTGAGTGCGGGTTCGGTGGCCATCGGTGTACCATCGGACTCTTGTATTTCGTGACCACCGCCTCCGGGAATAGTGACAATAGTGTCATCACTTACGCCACCACCATCGGTTACTGTTACTCCATCGCCTACAAAGTTTAGATTAGTCCTTTGAGTTCTGTCTGTACCTTCATCCTGAATTGTATGACCACCGCCAGGAGGTGCGCCTCCACCTCCAGCACTTGCGGCAAATCGCATATCTATAAAATCATTACGTTGACCGTTGCACCATAATTCTAGTTGCCCGTAATACAATTTGACAGCACATATAGGAGTATCTCCAGAAGTCAATGCTGGCAAATCCGTATCAGTCAGCATTTCATAAGCAGATATAAAAGGAGAATCCTGTTGGTCTACGAGATTGCCATCTCTTACTTGAAATGCACCAGTATCATCAACAACAATTACGCTAAGCCTTGCGTGTTCCAAGGTTATTGTAGCTATACTTGGAGCCATATCTACTATCGTTGTTACTTTGTGGTGTAAATAACCCGTGGCAATAATATAAATGCCGGGATAGATGGATACAGTAAGAGTACCAGAAATTGGCGAAAATAAAGAAGGCAAAAACTGTTCACCAGAAACATGAACAGTATCTGCATAAGGCCACTGATGTTGTTTGTTGTGGAAAGCTACACCTTTTGTTGTATCGTCATTGGCACCGTAGTAAGCTCCTCTTGCCCCGAGAACCTGCAAAGTATTAGGTAGGTCGTTTTCATCAAATCCAATTCTTACTCGTAATCCCAACAAATTTGGAACTCGTAGATTAAGAACATTGTTGAGTACCTGACCACTGTAAAGAGTTACGTAAATTATCGAAGTTCTGTTCGGAACATTGATGTCTCCTGTAGTAATATCACCAATAACCCCATGAAGCACGGCAGGTTTCGACATGTAGTTTTGCAAACGCTTGGAAACAACAGTTTTGATTTTCATACGGCAGGGCAGACATTATAAATTTCTACATTTCCTAATCCTGCGTTCAATGGAGTAGGTTGATCATTAGAAGCAATCAATATCAAGGTTCCTTCAACATATAACAATTGACCTCGAGTACATGGGTTATCAGTAGTAGATTGAAGAGAACCAGCTCTCCAACCTCCTGTAAACGGAGTATCTGCTGAAACCTCACCAATGTCAGCAGAATAAGTATTTCCTTGAACATTCATAGAACCATCAACTTGTGGAAAACACATATCAAATCCATCTGGGCCAGGGTCAGCAATCAATGGACCAGACACACCTTCTATTCCTCCCCATAATTTCATTTTGGCATACGCCCATATTTTAGAATGTCCGCCAGCCGCAAGATGTATATGCGCATTAAATAGTATTCCGGCAGAATACCATGTATCTCCGTAAATACCACTTTCTGCAATAGAATTCCCTGCCCACTTTATTTCGAGTTGGTTCGGATCAATCACTGTAACTGTTCCAGCATCTGTAACAGTAGCAAAACAATTATGAGCAGGATCTTCGAGTGCAGTAGCTGCAAAACCACTACCATGTAAGGTTTGGTCAAACGCAGGTCCAACAGCACTCCAACCTTCATCCATTACCAGTTGAAATCCTGCTACGTTATAGTTAAGGGTATTAGCATTGAACACAGCAATCATTCTATAAGAAGTTCCGTCGAAAGTATCTACATAAACAGAGTTAGACTCACTGAGTTCTACTCCGCTTGCATCAACAGCATATACATGTATACGAGTAGTGCAAACAACATCTACAGCATTGACGGTAAATGCAAGAAATGTGGGATTAGCTGCCGTATCGTTCCTAACTACACAATTAAACCAAATCTTTGCTGTACGTGTTATAGCATCAGAATCTCCGTTAATGTAAGTCCTGTCCCAAATTGCGTAATACGGACCAGTATGTATATCCTGACAAGTAGCAGGGTCTTGGTATACCGGAATAGGTGGCAAAGGCCAAGGCGGAAGAGGAGGCCACGGTGGATATACTGGAATTTCCCAATCCGTATATGGATAGTCAGTAGGGTCATCTTTGACAATAGGTATCTTACCAGTAATAGATAATCCCACAGTTGTTACTTCTGGTTCAGCATCCAGTTGAACAGATATACTTTTGCTGACTTCACTGAACAGAAATGTTATTCTCCTCGGAAAGGATAAATTACTAATTTCTATTTCTCTTGGATTCGTATCTGTATCTGTAACTATGGTTACTTGTTGTGTCGGACAAATATCTACCAACCGCAAATTCTCAAGAATATTAATGCTAATACTTGGATACTCGTTATTCTTCTGAGCATACAATAAACTTGCAAGCTCATTGGCGTGCGCTTGGTCTTCCATCAATACTTTATCCATTGCTTCTACGTAACCATATCTACTTACCATATGGCCATTTGCTAATGCACGTAAAGCATATCCAGTTACACCATCGAACCATACACCAGTAAGGTCAACTGCTCCAACTGGTTTTACCGTTATTCTTTCCACTGTAATTTCATCTGTACGATCGTAAGCTTCGATAGTCATTACGTTCGTAAATGACCTATCTCCAATTGGAATAAGCTGCCCACTAATTTCAATGAATAGTCTGCCATACCTATCGCAACAAGGAGTAGCCAAAATAGTTTCCCATGCCTGACCCTTCAACTGTTCCCACAGCGAACCAACTGAATTTGATTCCATCGTAGGTATCAGTTTTACGTCTCCAGTCAAGAAGCAATCTATTACCCTAGTCGCAGTTGAACGCCAGTGTAACAAATCCCATAACCCTTTATCTACCGTTAAGTCTAACATATAGTTCCACTCTGTTGGAGCAGTTTCACTATGAATCAGACCGGATATAAATCCTTGCATTTGGCCAAGCCAATACTGGGGACCTTGAACTGTGAACTCCGCTGTCCCGCCATGAATATCCATGTTCAAGTTTTCTTGAGATATCCAACCGCTGGAAATGATATTCTCGCAACCTACAATTTGACCAATACTTATTTCAGTTTGACCACGCAAAACTTGAATGGTCATGGATGCTCCAGCACTCTCATCAACAAGTACCTTATCCACTGTCAGGTATGCATCGTTGCTGACAACAACTATGTACTCACCATTATTGTTAGCAGACCCACTTACCTTGATTGTCATACCCTTGGTAAATATACTCAAGCCCGAAGCTTTCAATATTCTCTTTGTAGCCGCATCAAATGATATTGCTGTTGAAGTCAAATTAGTAATGTCACCATACCAGTCTCTAGCAAACAACATAACCTTCGCTCTATCTACGACTAGAGCAAGGTCAGCATTGTCATACATAGACACTTTGAAACTCCATCCTCCCATTTCGTAATCGCCAGTACAGCTAATCAACTTGAAATCCTTGATAGGTTGGAAAGTATCATCATATACCATTACTGTTCTATACCCTGTAAAAGGTTTAGCAGCTATGGTAACTCTACAAGACACTCGATGTGTACCTGTGCTATGGAAATGAATTGTAGGATTGGCAATAGTATTATCATCAATAGTCCCCGTTGCTGCCGTCCACAGATAAGTCTTCGCTCCTGCTGAACTCAAACAATAAGATTCAGAAGCATCAAATTGAGTAGAGATACTATTGCCAGGATGTGCTGCTAAAGTCCCCTGATACCACAATACTCTATCCGGTCCAAGGATAGGTACAGGGTCAAGAGTTTCGTGTTGAGTAGTGTAAGTTACATCGAAGTCCATGAAATCCTGATGAGATGCCCCAGCTTTGACATACTTGTGTCTTGGCCACAGCCCGTATTCGTCAATAACCGTCAGGAACACATTGTCAGCCAGTTTTACTTCCGACTCTTCCCCGATATAAAGCTTCGTAGCTGTGCAAGTTTTTCGTATTCTGGCTATACCTAAATCACGTCCACCCTCTACAGTGCCCACCAACAGTGTCATGTCGGGGAGAATGTCAGTATACACACCATGGGGTGTCATACCGTTGGTATCCCAGATTATCGAGGTCTGCATGTCAGTACCAACAGCAGGGTTATTGACCCTCGCCTTGAAGACGATGGCGGGCTGTGGGAAGGCAAGATACAGCTTCGAGAACTGCCCATCTGTTCTAAGATAGAGTAACTCATTAGCAGTAGGAACGTAAACGGTCATGGATCAACCTGCAACACCAACTGTCGGAACTCGATCTTGAAATCGACTGCCCGAGTCGCGTAGGTTTCTTCATCCTCCACTGGCCAGAACATCTGACACTTGTAGTACTTCGGAGCGCCATTGTTATCTTTGGTGTAGGTACGAATGTATACTTCGGCCGATGCTCCTGGGCAGAATGTACGTAACTGATTACGCATCGGGCGCTTGAGAACTCCCCAATGCCATGTTGCTATCGGAGCTCCGATACCCCGCATGCTCCCATCTGACAATTCTTTCACAAGGGAGTATGGCGAGAAGGTAGACTTGGGGGGTGTAACAGGTGTTGCAAGTGACTCCAAGTTAGTAGGGGTCATTGCAAGCCCTATCGCAAACTGATATAACGTCATCGTCTCATCGCCTCCACTAGAACTTCTTGAGTGACGTCGTACATATCGCGTCTAATGGCTGCACGATCAGCCTCGGTGATGCCTGTGAACTGAATAGTCCGATGGTCAGAGTACACTCCACCACCCCGCCCACTCGATCCCCCCATCGCAGCTAAAATGCGTTCCTGCGACAGACTGCCACCAATATTACGTTCAGCCAACTGAGTAGAGCGGTTGTTCAATACGAATTCCCGTCCCTGTTCTCCCATCGTAAATTGACCAAAATCTACATACCCCCCTCCTGCACGTCTTCTCGATGGTGGGACTGTTGTGGGTGTTAGCGACGCTGCAGCCGAAGCTAGCCATGCCCTAAAAGCGGAGGTCATCTTTACGACAGTGCTCTGTACTGCGGAGTAGTCTCCCAAGATAGCCTGATCAATGAGTCGCAGTCTGGCTCTGAAGGCCTCTTCTAGTGTAGAAAGCTGTTCGCGATAAGCTTCAGCCATCTCTGCTACCTGCTCGTTGTGCGTCTCTTCGAGTTCTTTCAGACGTATAGCTTCTTCTGCCTTCGACCGAGCCATTTGGAGCTTGAAATCTTGAGCTCTGTCTGCCATCTGCTGCAGGAATGCTGCACGTCGTTGAGCACGTTCTGCAGCAAAACGAGCTTCATTTTCACGTAGCTGTGCTGCTGTCTCGGTACTGATACGACCAATCTCCAACGCAAAGTCTTCCTCCTTACGTTGACGTGCCAATTCGTATGCCTGATCCTCCCGAATCATGGCCATACCATCACGAGCTTCTAGCAATGACTGCTGTCTGAGATCGTGATCTTCCAGGTCACGTCGCATCTCGATCTGATGATCTTCCTCCATCCGTCGAAGCTTCTCGCTGTAGTCCTTAGCTGCCTTCAGACGGGCATTGTAATAGTTCTGTACCGACTCATTCTCGCTCTGAATGAAGTCACGCCATGATCGAGAAACATCGAGAGTGTAGTTCTCTTCTGCCTCTGCACGCTGTTTGGCATAGGTTGTTACAGTATCCGTACGTTCTTTTTCGTATTGCTTTTCGACAGAAGCACGTTGTTTAGCATAGGCAGTTGTAGCATCCGTGATCTGCTTTTGCCAGTCCGTGTATAGCTGAACGTTCTGCTTAGCGAATAGATCTGTGTACCCCATGGTCGCAGTTGTGGCTGCACCAGTTGAGAGACCCCCATATGCAGAAACTCGCTCACCGGTTGCAACATCGACAGCTCCTGCATAGGGTCTTGTCTTCCCCATAAGCTTATCGAAGAACCCCGGCCAACCCCCAGTGTCCTCCCACGATTTCTTCAAGTAGTCGCTCATCGACTCCCCAGGTTGTCGAGGGTGATAGGTCTTGGCATTTTCTGCCATCTGAGCCATTTCAGCTTCGGAGAACGTATCCTTCATAGCTCCGAAGAAGTAGAGTGGTAGAGACTTGAGGAAGCCTAGAACTCCTCCTCCTCCAAGACCCCCGAGACCTTCCATCCCGACATTTGCCTCCATGCCCTGAGCGGCTGTGACATATCTACCCGAGACTGAACTGATTAGTCGACCTGCAGAATTCAATCGATAGCCTTGAGCTATAGCTGCTGTCCCGACCGCTAGTGCTCCAGCTCCTCCTGCAATCGCTCCAGCTCCTCCCGCTGCAATTCCAGCAGCTCCCGCTGCCCCTGCAGGGATCCCTGTTACCATAGTATTGGCAGCTACGACCATCTCTTGTGCTGCGACGAGCTGTTGAGCGGCAGCTGCCTCCATTGCAGCACCAGCAGCAACCTGCTTAGCGGTTGCCAGCGTATACCCTATGTCAGCATAGATCTTGAATCCCTTCGTAGCGGCTATACCAATCGCAGATAGAGCAAGAATCACCCCAGCTGAATTGAGGGCAGCTCGAATAATCTGTGGGTTAGATTCGACGAAGGTAACTACCGTATCCGCGAGGTCAGCCGCTTTCTGAAGAAGAGGTAGGAATGCGTCCGCGAAAGCTGCACCTACACGATCTTGAGATGTCTTCACACGATCAAGCTGAACTCGCCACTCTCGAACAGTTGCTGTCGAGGCTTTTACCCCTGCAACATACTTCGAAGCCAGAGCAAATCCCCCGAGGAATACCGCACCAGCAGCTGCACCGATGATCGTGAAGACTTCACCCATCGATCGACTGGCAAACTGAAGACGTCTCCACTCAGACTGAGTTCTATTAGCCTGAGTCTCCATCCGCTTCAAGTCCTTCAAGTTCTGTGTAGCAGCTGCCTGTGCAGCAGCTTGAGCGGGAGCGATCGCAGTAGCCACAGCCTGAGACGATGTCCCGGCATGTTTCTCTACACCAGCGATAGACTGTTCGATCTGCCGAAGACCAGCTTGAGCATGATCGATATCAGGGTTGTTAAGAGCAAGTCTCAACCAGAGAACGGCTTCATTATCCGATGCCGATAGGGCCATTTAGATCACCTTTTTTCTCTTGACGCTCCTTCTTCGTTTTCTGGGACTCCAGACGCCCGCATAAATCATCTAGAAGAAGGATAACATTCAACATCCTCGCAGGGACATTCTGAGCCAACGCAAAGTCAAGACGCCTACCAGTTGATCTCCATAGAACCCACTGCCCCCAGTACCTGGTGATCTCTTCTTCGGGCAGTTCGAGATAGTCTGGTAGGTCGTCACTAGCAACGCTCCCAACTAGCGTTATGAGCCTGGAGTAGACTCTGTCGGCTTCTTCCCTTTTTTTGCGAGAGCCTTAGGAGATCCATCGACTTCCTCAGGGGTTGTCAGAATCTCAAACCAATCCGAATTCAAGTTCTTGACAGCGAGAAACCACTTATCGAGTTCTGTTGAAGGCATCTCGAGAGCTTCTTGCATCGATGGGACTTGACCGGAAGAGCAAGCTGCCAACTTAGGATACACAAGTAGATTGAATCTCTGACTCTTGGGATCCTCGAGAGGAGCTGCTGAAGCTTGCTCTTCCAGTTCTTGAAGCTTTAGAGAGACAGCCCAATTAGCTTCAATCACTGTAAGCTTTGTCCCGTCTCGGAACTTTACCGTCTCACGTTTGAGTTCCATATTAATACTCGTAGAGAGCGACAACTACGACACCAGCTCCAGGCTTCACGGTTGGGGTGATGGTTGTAACGGTCTTGCCAAAAGTTGCATCCGGGACACCGTTGACCCACACACCGTGAATCTTGCTAGTGGCAGTTGCAGGCTTACTGGTTGGCAGGTTGAAACCTGTAATGACATTGTCTCCCAACCAAGCAACGAGATTCGGGCGACCTTCTGACATTCCTTCGATCACAGCGGCTTCGGTACAACCATCATCAGCAACTGTGAACGCCGTCCCCCAGAGATGATTGACTGTTGGGCTGATTGCAATATCGTACTTGGTTTCAGCCACAGCCTCACTCTGACCAGGAGGGGTTGAAGAGATGACACACTTGGGAATGATCTGATAGCGATACCGACGACTGCGAAGTGTTGCGTCCTTTGCTTGCTGCATGACGAACAATGCAACATCGGGCTCAGACCCCTGCAGGTCGGTATCCTGAGCGATCATCTTGGTCTCGCCAACAGTTCTCTGAATGACACCAGAGATCATTGCATCCAGGCTGAGGCTACGACCTGCGACAGTCAGACCACCACCAGCACCTTCGATGGCAGGCAGGAAGTCGAATGCCAGCACACGATCATTCCCAGAATGGACGATCTTGCGGACTGGGGGGATTGTCAGATCAAAGCTCTTGACGCCCAGAACTTCGATCCCTTCATACGGCGTGGCAGAAGCGGAGCCGTAGATCGGGTATCCCGCAGCATTCAGGCGAAAGAGTACCGCCCGACGTGCACCAACAGAATACATCTCACCAGAAACGTTAGCCATTACTCACCTTCCTTTGGGGTGAAAGTCCCTTTGGGGACATCAACTACGGGGACTTTTGAACCGCGACAATCGCATTCAGCGATCAGTCGATCGGGATTATCTGGGTGTGGCTCGAGATCGAGCGTTGCACCACAGAGGGGGCATTTTACAGTCTTTTCCTTCATGTCATCTCCTTCTTAAAATTCTCCACCAGTGAATGTTACACGTTGAGTGACGATAGCTCTCATCGTCTGAATGATGAAGTTGGGCTTAGCATCTGGGACATCTGAGAATCTCAGATACTGAGCGATCTCCCGAGAATCTACGATGACGTCATAGACCCCTGGAGTATCTCCCAGAGTCGGATTCGAGTATAGTAGGTTGAGTATTGCAGACCGAACCTCCTTGAATCTGTCCCAAGACTTCTTGTACTCTTTGAATCTGACATCGAGATCAAACATGATCTCCCAGTGCATGTCATGAACTTGATCAGAGACACGCGTGATCGGGAAGGCTCCAGGTCTGACAATGACGAAGTTATCTCCACCTCGATGGATGTTAGCATCATCGTCCGAGACCTGGTAGGCATGCTCAAAAAACGGTGTCAACGTCTGAAGCAATGTTATGAACCCATCTTCACATTCCAAGTAGTAGTCAGGCATGTCATCTTCCCATCGTATGAGTAGGTGCGAAGGTCCGTTTTATGAACTCGCGAAGATTGTCACGAACGAGTTTAGGGAGTGACTTCCTCACGAAGTCTGCTTGATCTCTAAACAACCGCCATCGCCCGACATGAATCTGGGACTGCCCAGTCCCTGCGGCTGAGCCTCCTATGAACTTGGCTCTGGGGGTATTGTTCACAACAGTGTACCCCGAATCAGCTCGTTCAACCTTCCATCCTCGAATGTACTTGCTAGTTCGAGTCGTTGGAATCCCTCCACCGAAGCCCTTCGACCTGAAGAACGCACGTCTCTGGAGATCGCTATCCCAATGGATCGGGTACTTCGGAAGAGTACCCTCGATTGACATTCGAGCCTGAATCTCCATAGCAGCGTCATAGAGACGCTTCCGACTGATCGTTGGGAGAGCTGCGCGTAGACGTTCGAGCCCACGTCGTACAATCGGAGCGTTAGAGCTAATCGTCAGGCGGGGCACTTATAGCTCCTGAGGTAAAGACCCCGAAGAGTCTCTCTTCGTCGTCGTCACTTCTGAATCCAATGAATGCAATGTTCGATATCATTGTTCGGATGGCTCCCATAGCTTCGAGGCCATCAGCAAACTTCTCTACCCACTTCGTGATCTGATCATAGATAATAGCTACGCCTCCATGTTCGAGAACTCTATAGTTGAGGAATCGACCACTCGAATTGGCTGCATTGCAGAGATCTGCCACGATCGATTCGACGAACATGTTAGCAGACGAGAGAGCTCCAACAGCTACAATCGGGACTGTGAACCCTGCTCCAGCTAGAGTGAGATCGAGCATTGATGAGACAGTGTTGAGCCAGTTCACAACTTGAGTTAGAGTGGGCGTAGTTCCTTCGACTGGCCCAATTGCATCCATCCAAAGCCCGTCCTTCGTCCAAGTTTGAGCGAGAGCTGCAACAGCTTCTACCGTCCCGTAACCTACGATTGCTGGAGCAGTACTGGGAATGGGAGTTCCGACAATATCAGCCATTAGATCACCACAACCATTTCTGGATTGTCAAATGTGAAGCTACCAAGCTGTCTCCAGACATAGTAGGTTCCTGGATCGAGCATGAAGGGAGTAGCAACCAATCCGAATGCATTCGTATATCCTCGTGCCTGAATGCCAATTCTAGAGTCATCTGGATCTGTGTTCATCCAGGTGTTTACACCGTCGATAGGATCACCGTCAGGATCGACAACTCGTTCAGGGGTGTAAGCAATAGAACCTGACCCTGCAACAACTGTATCATCGATGTTATGAAGGAATATACGAATGACAATTGCCTGTTCTTCCCACTCGGCCCCAGCTACGTCATGAGCGACCACGATGATCGGGAAGGTCCTGTCGTCAGGAGTAAGCTCCGCAGCAGTTAGTGGCAAGACATACAACCCGAGACTCCCTACTTCAGTCGGGACTGGGGTAGCTGGAGAACTGACATCCCAAATCCCTCCAGTGTGCTTACAGATCTCAAAGTCACCTGGAGCAAGTGTTGCTCCACTCTTTCTATCACTCGAACCAGCTGCGAGAAGAGGGAAGACGATCGAGGTAGCTACACCTTGTTTCAAGAAGATCTCCATTATCCTACTCCTCTATCGACACCGCGACCAACCCCGCGGAATACGCTGTGATCAACAATCTGAACAGACGCCCCTCCGACTACTATGGGTGCACCGACAGCCTCTTGAGAGATGATACCCCCGGGACCGAAGATTGTCGCATAGACATCTGGGGCTCCCAAAGCTTCAGCACTGACGATAGTCCCAATGCCTGAGATAGTCGCGTAGACGAGAGGAGCACCAACTATCTCAGCAGAGATGACAGCACCAACACCAGCGAGTGCAGCTTTGATGGTAGGAGCGCCGAGGACTTCAGCAGAGATGATCCCGCCTACACCGGAGATAGTTACGCCGATTGCGGGGGCACCAACAGCTTCAGTAGTACCTACACCAGCACTAACTACAATAGCTTTGACGACTGGGGCTCCAAGAGCCTCTTCAGAAGCAATCTGACCCACACCAATAATACCACCGACTGTCGGAGCACCAACAGCTTCTTCGCTCGGGATGGCGCCTACACCGATGATACTTGCACCTACAGCAGGCTGACCAAGTACCTCATTGGTAGCAATCTTGCCTACACCAGAGATAGACCCGGATGACACGACTTGAGGAATAACGACTACGACAGGTCGGGCGAATAGATCTGTTGCTAAGTCGCCATCACCCGAGTACACTACTCCATCGACAGACCCCGCACCACCCCAAGTGAGTGTTAGCTCGTTAGTGGCGGGATCACATAGAGGAAGTAATATGACATCAGTGGGCATCACGAACCTATTAGTGTATTAGGCGAGGAACCGAAGATATCGGGGGTACCTGTCTTATAGATAACGATGTAGTGAGGATCCGGGTAAAATGGTGTACTCACGAAGTAGTTCCCGAGAGGACCTGAGATGCCTTGATCAATCAACACATCCTTGTAAAGATCTCCAGTAGTACGAAATAATTTCACGATAGCATCGTTAACCGGAGTGCCGTACACATCTCGAACAATGCCATAGATACCAAAGCGCGAGTTAGTACCCCCACCTTTGGGTTCAAACAGGTCGGGAGTTGACCAGTTGATGGCCTGCAGATTAGCATCATCGGGAGTATCTAATCTTCCGGCACCAGGCCACCATGGAGTCTCATACCCCATGAACAAGTCAAAGCAAGCTCCCAGTCTAACCACTTGAAATGGATCCATCTCTACATGGAACCTCGGCATTAGTCTATTATCTTCAACTGCTAAGCCAAGTTGGGCGGTGTAGGTCGCACTTACAGAATTACCGATGAAGCCACTCATGACTTTACTCCTTCGATAGGTAGTTTAGGTCTGAGCTCCATGGGAATATCACCGTGAGGGATGAGGGGTAGGGATGGGGACACATCCACATCCCTACCCGGAATTAGAATACTCGGAGACCTTTTGGCAGCCCACTGACTATTCAGTGCGGCTCTCGCGTTATCAAGCATTTGTATCGCGAGTTTCAGATCACCTATGTTCCCACTAATAGACATCGCTCCGTTACCATATAACGATAAAGCAATATAAGCGACACGATCGCCTTCAGTTGGGTCTGCCATAGAACTTCTCCTCACTCATCCAGGACGCAGTTCGCATCGGACGCGACAGTAGTGGCAATGTTATAGATGACCAGCGAGAACGAAATCGGGATCACCAAACCACGTGGGAACGTCCAAACTACACCCGTGCTTGCCAACGTCCCGTTCCAACGTCGATGATAGATCAATGGAACCGTTGGGCTGGTCGCCCAAGAAAGCGAACCATTCATCACTGATGCTGGATCTCCCGGATCATCTTTCTGGAACAGCACGTTCACAGGCGTGATGCCAACCGCTTGCGGACGACCGAGACCGATCTGCGATGCAATTGCAGTGAGCTGGATATAACTGATTTCCAGTACCTTAGCACGAACAGTCGCCGGGGTTCGCCACTCTATATTGGCGGTCGAGGTGGCGGGGGAGAACGTTGTCGTTCTGAGGGCTAAACTTGCGATAGCCATAGTAAACTCCTCTACAGTTTGAAGATCTTGTTGGTGCCTTCATCAAACGTAATTGGAACCGTCTGACTTACGGCAGGCGTGAACGGCAACCCCGATGTGGGTGTGTCGACATATGCGATAAGACGTGCAGTGCCATCAGCTCCTGTGTGATAGAAGACGACTAGAGCATTGCAAGCTACCGCTGCAGTTGCAACAAGGGATGTATCTGCTGCGTCGAAGACACCCAGAGTGAACGTCTTGGTTCCCAGGGCTGCGGATCGACCATTGTCTACCGCTCCGAGATCTGACAGGAACTTGTCAGCCGCATCATACGTGTAAGTGCTCTTCACGAGCATCACCCGAATGTCGCCAGCGTTCATCGGGATAGTATCGTCCAGAATGCCTTCACGCCCAAGGGGGAATAGCACATTAGCCATAATCGTTTCTCCTAAAGGTCAAGAGGGCCTCCCGCCCCTCCATCGCTTATACCTTGATAGCGGCAACTGGGGTCTGGATCATGAAGAACACGAGCAGGCGAGATCGACCGTTACCACCACCAGTTGACGAAGTCACGACCGTAGCCGTGATAGTCTTGGCAGCAGCACAGTACTTCCCACCCTTGCCCTTGTAGACGCCAGAGCCAGCGTCAGACATCTTGGTGCTTAGACCGCCATACCCGACGGTATCAGCCACGGGGGCAGTCTTGACATCGACAGCAGCGAGGTAACCATCTGCATCGTCATCATCACCAACTTGTGCAACACAAGTACCAGCGTTGTTCCAAACAACAGTGTTCTTCCACACGAGATCAACAACAGTAGCTCCAGCAGGGATCGGGACAGTAGCTGTATACGTACCAGCTCCAGACGTCTCCGTGAAGGTTCGTTCGGCACAGTAGAGCATGCCTTGAACGAGTGCGTTAGCATCTGCAACAAGCACTTTGCTTGCAGTCAGGACACCAGCAACAGCACTTGCTATCGCCGAGAGATCTCCTGCAGCCACCGCAGTCCCGAGTACCTTGAGCTCAGTCTCGATGTCGAGCTTCTTCACGATGATATAATCTTCGTGACGAGCTGTCTTCATAAGACTTCTCCTTCGATTGTCGGGAGGGGCTAGATTTCAACCCCTCCCGATATCACTACCTACTCTTCCTCTTCAGAAGAGGCTTCGGGGGGATGGGAGGTTCGGGCGAGGGTTCAACTGGTAGAACTGGCGAGGGCCCAAGCTTGAGGGCCTCTTCTGGCTTCCCAGCCAGCGTCAGAAGGGTTGCTAGCCCGTCTTCGATTCGACCGAGACGCTCTTCCATACCAGTCATCTTGTTCGCTGTTTGAGCAGCAACTCTCGAGGCCTTAGCCATATCATCACCTCTTATGCGAACGCTGAAGGCACCGAGTAACCGGAGGCCGAGATGATCATCGCCACACCGTTTAAGCGGTTACCAACGCCGAAACCGAAGCGATGGCGCCAGAACGAGCCCTTAAACGGGAATGACTCGTTCTCTGCAATCAGCTGAAGACCTTCACCCAGACCAGTATCAGACGGGTCACGTCGTTTGATCAACGGCTTCGGGGCATCCAGGTGAATGGACAGAGCGTACGTTGCGGGGATCTGCCGCCACTCGACGACCCAGTTACCGTTCGTGCGACCGACGATTCGACCGGGAAGACCTGCGGGAAGACCAAGCAGAGTATCGGTATCGGTGCCAGGATTCGTGAACCGATCGGTGACCGGGTCAAAGTCCGTGAGGGCTTCGGTCTTCGGAATCGTCAGCGGGTCAACGAAGGTCACGATGTTACTACCACCGGTCGGGGCACCGAAGTGCTCTTCAAGCTCGAGCCGAATGGTTTCGTATGGGTTGTTTGTGTCTGAGATCGCGGACACAGCATACCCTGCGGATAGGGTGTGATCATCCGTTGCTTCCGTATCTGACCCAACGACCGGGGGATACACAACAGCATCACCGTTCGCCAAGCCCTGGATCGTCAATGAGCCTTGTAGCGGATCGACGAAGGTGAGAGCGGTTTCGCGGAACAGAGCCTTGAACATCTCGAGACGAACGGTGTTCGTGTTCTGCGCGATGATCGTCTGGAAGTGACGTTCCAATTCCTGGGCGTTCATGTACGCCAAATCGACGTCGTTGCTCGCCATCTGAGCACCGAAGTCTTCCAGCGGGAAGGCGACATCCCACTGGCCAATGGCCTTCACAGCACCGTAGCGCCCATCGGAGCCACGACGCTGGAGGGTCCCACTACCTGGGAGCTTAAAACGCCGCTTGAAGTCTTCGGTCGTCTCGTCGACGAACACAGACATTGCAGCGACAAGTTCCGCATTGACACGTTCCAGATAAGCCTGGACCGCATCCCAGACCACTCCGGCACCGGCAGTCGCAATGAAGTTCCTGTCGGTATCGGAGATATTTAAGTGACCGAACATTCCAGCCATATCACATCTCCTTAGTTACGATTTACGTCCAGGTCTTGTCTCTGCAGACGAAGATCCGAAGGACTTTGGTGATGGCAGCATTAGCCATCGGTGCGACGCGACCTACCATGATGTCGCCAGAATCGGCGAGAGCCCCAGTAGTAGCTGAGAGATACACGATGGAGTCGTATAGCCCAGCTAGAGTGAACCCGTAGAGCTCACCATCTTCGCAGACATCAATCGCTTGTCCAGCTCCACCGCCACTTAAGGCGATGCCTGAGAACTGGCGCTTTCCTGCAGCGTCCTCATCAGCTAACCAAACCTTCCCTGTCGTCTCGACAAAGACAGCTTGTCCCTTGAGGATGGTTTCACCTGCGATGTACGACTTCACAGTCGACTTCAGAGGATCAACCAGGCCAACTTGGGCAGCGGTAACAACAATATCAGCCATTTGTCACCTCCTGGCTTACGCCCAGTCAGCTTCACGAGGAGTAAAGATCCGTAACACCTTCGTGAGAGCCGCGTTTGTCATCGGAGCAACTCGCCCGATGTGGACGTGGACCGTACCGGTGGTTATCGACAGAACTCCTGCCGTGTCATGGACGGAGATCAGTGCATCGTAGTTCCCTGCGAGGGTGAACCCGTACACCTCACCGTCTTCCAACACGTCAATCGCTTGGCCGACGCCTCCACCATTCAGGGCAATGCCGCGGAACTGAGCGGCCTGGTTCGCTGCGGCAGCAGTGCACAAGCCGAGCTTCCCCGAGGCTGCGATGATATACACAGCCTGACCCTTCGTGATGACTACACCGGCGATGTACGATTTGACTACCGCTTTCAGCGGGTCAACCAACCCCACTTCAGCAGCAGTTACAGCAACTTCGTTCGCCATATCACATCTCCTTCTTTAGAATCGAATAGTTGGCTTCAGAGGCTTGTCGTCCTTCTCTTTCGGCTTCTTCGGGCCCTTACCTCGGGGAGTCCCGAGACCATCACCCCTGTCGCTTTCGAGAAGATAGGGCTTAGCCTTCGCCAGAGCTTCCAAGAGCCCCTTGATCATGACGAGAGCGTCGGTATCGACGACCGTGATCTTCGACAAATCGATCATCGAGAAAGCATCTCCGGGATCAATAAAGGTCAGCTCTTTGGCGATCTTGGCCACAGCCGCCTTCTTGTCGGACTCAACGATCTTCTGAGAGAGGGCTAACTTCTCAGATTCGAGTGTCGCGATCTTGGCATCTTGCCGTTCCTTCTCGGTCATCGCGGCTTCTTTACGTTTCGTCTCTGCGTCTTCGAGCTCTTTCAATCTTACTGCAGCGGTCTTACCATCCCTATTCAGGGCTCGTTCAGTTACAAGTGCAGATTTCAGCCCTGCAACATGCTCGTCGAACTTCTTACGTTGATCTTCGGGAAGAGTCTCGAGGTACTCTTCGAATGTCTTGAGAGCATCTTCCTTAGCTTTGGTCGCTTTATCAGCGTCTTCCTTAATCTTGGCCGCCTTATCAGCGTCCTCTTTGGCTTTAGCAGCCTTCTTGGCTTCTTCAGCCGCCTTGGCGTCCGCAGCAGCCTTCTCGGTAGCAGCGATTTCTTCAGGTGTAGGCATTTCAATACTCCTTCACGATTCTAACTCTACACCGATGGAGCTCCTCTTGAGCTCGATTTCGGAGTAGAGGGATTGCCTGTAACAGGAACAGCAGGTCGTACTGCTTCGAGTCTCTTCAGCTCTTGTTCAGCCTTCGCAGCATCCTGCTCAACTTTCTTCTTATCAGCAGCATCGATCAAAACTTTCATCGCTGCAATCTTCGTGTCATCCCACCCCATCTCGAGAAGAACGGTCTCGAGAGGAGTACCAGCATCTGTAGCAGCTCGTACTGCTTCCCAGAACAACTTCCGTTCGTCAGCGAGCTCGCGAGGATCGATCTCGAAGATGGGACGAGAAGGAGTGATCGTATGATCAAGATCACCCTTCTCGTAACTCTTCAAATCAAACCCCAGATAGCCTACATACCCGCGGAACCCGCCAATTGCAACAGCCATCTGATGAGCTCGAACTAGGGCTCCATCATAGGTTGCACGACGCTGAACGACCTTCTTTTCGACACGCTGACGGGCTTGACGTAACGCACGACCGGACGTGTCTTCCCCAGCAGTCCAAATGTCCATCTGGAGCTCGGGGTAGTCCCGCTCAGTTTCTTTAAGGAGGTGACCAATCTCCTCCGAGGTCTTCTGGACGTCGAGCTGATCTGTGATAAGTGCTTGTGCCTTTGCCTCAGGTGTTGGGATGTACATGGCAGGCGTCTCGTCGCGACCAGCTGCAACGCCTCCAGCAGACGCGGGGTCGCCACGAGGCTTCTTGAAGTTGAACAGCCAAACAGGGTCGACTGCCTTTCGGATATAGTCGTGTAACTTCGATGCGAGGTCTTCAACCTCGTTGACCTTCGACCGAAGGGGGTGAACTTCCGCCCACCCATAGTCGAAGCCTACATTATTATGTTGGATAGCAATGAACGGGACGAAGCCATAGACCTCAGACCATTCTGCTGAAACATCGTTCCATGCGTAGAGCTTGTTGTTTGCGTAGGTCTTGAATGTAACCACATCCGATCCAGGTTCTCGCGTGACTACCTCTCTATATGTAACATCCTTCCCGTCGAGCTCGCGAATCTCTTCGACGACGTACCCTTTGCAGTACCCGCGTCTGTCGATAGTAAGATCTCTGATCGACGACGGGTGAATAGGCTCTAGCCGCACTTCCTTGTGAACAGGATCATCTACGACCCGAATCCCAACATCCCCGAGACAAGAGCCCCACATCGTAACGATGTCTTTGGTCTGAGCCCACCCAGACGCTAGCCAGAGAGCTGAAATCGCCGGTCGAAGCTTCTCATTCTTCGTAGTAATGGGAATAGCACCTGTATCCGCGGCCTCAGGAGTCAGAAGACCTCCCCAGATCATCATCTTCCAGAACTCGACTAATCGATATGACGGGTTGTATATATTCCGAATGTACTTGTACAACCCATACTGGCGACGATAAGCCTGTGCCCACTTGTGGATATCACGGAAAGCCGTATTCTCGTACCAGGCCCAAAGAATCTGGTAGCGAACGAGACGGCCCCCGTAATCTTCGAAATCGTCAGCATCGATGAAATCAGAGATTACATACTGTTCTCGAAAGGTTTTGGCAGCGATCATCAAAGCACTCCCAAATCGACTCCAGATTGACATATGTGTTACCCTAGCCTCGATACTCTTCGGCAACTCCAGCTGCGAACTCCCCTGTAGAACTATCTGAGTTCGCTGCGTATAATGCTAAGGCCCACGCCCAGAACTTGTCAGCGTGATGTTTCGCGTTTCTCTCAGTATCGAACACGTTGTTCTTAGCCGCCGTCACCTGCTTCTTAATTGAGTGGATCTGATACGACAGGTCGCGATCTTCTGGGATCGGCGTCTGATTTCGTTGCATTGCTATCCTTGCATTCACAGCCCAGAGCTCCTTGCTTGCATTGGTGAAGTCCACTCCGTTCGCTTTCCAAGTTCGTTCGAGAGCCTCGGCAAGCTGAGCTCCGATCCCGTTCCTATCGATCAAGACATCTGTAAAAGGCAATGCCTCGATCAAGTTCGTGAAGCACGCCTCCTGCTCATCATACTCTACTCTATCCAACGAAATGGAGAGCCTCAAGGGAGAATCTCCGGCGCTTGACTTTCCAACCGCTACAAACTCGGTCAGGTCGTGCTTGCGTCCAATGTCCAGACCACCGCAGAGAGCTCCTTCGATCTGATTCTGAGCAATCGCCTCGCGAATGTCGTCGATCCCGCTCATGACTTCCGAAACCGTCTTGTACTTGAAGCAGAGCAGATTCGGCTTCTGATTCCGAATTATGACATCCCAGGGTATCCAGGAAGTAGTCTCATCTACCCACATGCATTCGTACTCTTGCTGGAAGTCCTCCAGGAACATGTTCCCGAAGATCTCCTTGAGGATGTCAGTACCAAACTTCTCGACCCTCTCTTCCGAAGTCATGAGAGGAGCTTCAATCGCTGCAAGCTTCGCATCCAACGACAGGGAATTGGTGACCCACCAGGGTATCCACGTCCGCGTGAACCCAGGCCACTGCCTCATCGACTGTGTGGCAATCTCCCAAAACAACCCACGAGCTCCGAGAGGCGAAGACCCGATCCTAATGTATCCACCGCCTTTGGTGGTAGCCGGCACAGCCGCTGTGTAGATCTCTTTGTCTAAGCCTTCGGGGTAGTGGGCCATCTCGTCGAGATAGACTCGAGCTCCTGCTTTACCACGAACTGGTTTGCATGGGTGGGAGATGAACCTACTGTGGTCTTCGAACTCAAGCTCGGTCATACTATCGACCAGGAATCTCTGGGGTCGAGCGGGCGAATCCGTTGCCGCTACAATGTTCCTCAAGTACCTGATCTTCTCTTTCGCTTCGTCTAGATTGATCGAAACAAAGATGTATGGCCAGCCTGGGTTCAAGCGAGAGTCGCAGAACGCGTCGAGTGCTGCTGTAAAGCTCCACCCAACCTGTCGACTCTTCACGTCTAAGCCGTAACGTGTTCGATTGTTAAGGTCCCGAAATTGATAGGCTTCCCATCGTGCACCCTCGATCTGACTAGCTTCTTGGATGTCGATGAACTCTGCTGCGAATTGTGACTTAAGCGACGACAGATTCACGATCTACCTCGACTATGGACATCTCGCCCTCGTCGGGAACAGGTGTAACCTCCGCCTCGATTGTGTTCTGCGGGGTAGCACTGACTAGTACGGACTCATCGGGTAGACCAAGTGTAGCGTCTGCTAGTCTCTCGCGTCTCTGCTCTGCCCATGCTACCGGGTTGAAGCCAGTACCAAGCGACAAGCCGACCTCGACTGGGGGTGGCCCGTCCACTTGTCGAAACAAGAACTTGACAGCTTCAAACCAATCTGTTAAGTTGGTAACCGTCATCACCGTGCCATCGGGGAAAATGACTTTTCGATCAAGTAACATTCCCCAAACCATCTTCGAGAGAACATCGTTCTTTGTGACTGTGATTGTCTCTGGCGTTGCCCCCTCGGTCTCCATCGTAGCAACAACTTCATCCCCCGCCTTCTGTAGCATTTGGGTGAGAGCGCGTCGACCTCTTCGTGCTTCGGGTGACTCCGAAACGTGATTTGGGTCGTCGGGCTTGTTGTTTGCTTTTGTTCCAAATGCCATCGTATAACCTTAACAATAGTATAAAGGGTCTGGGGAGAGAAATCAACCAGTCAGTTCGCGGGGGAAGATTAGAATATACAACAAGGGAGGCCGGGGCCCTTTAGCCCCAGAGCATGTTCAGAGCATAGTTAGTTTGTGCCCTATGTATATAGGGCACAAACTAACTAACTATGCTCTGGGTAGGGGAAGTTAGACAAGTTAGTTTGATAGTTAGTTTGTTTCAAACTAACTTGAGCAAAAAAGCTGTGCTAGTTCCTATTTCTTGCTGGGTGTTGCATGAGCGTAGCTGCCGCGAGTGCTCGAGAGCTGCGAGGTGAAATGACGCACCCGTCGCACACAGCACCCAGGTCTCGCGCCCGCGCGCACGCGGCGGGGGTCGGCACCTTAACGAACCTTAACGAACCTTAACACGCACGCGCGCGCGACCTTAACGAACCTTAACAATGTTAAGCATCTTAACATACCTTAACAATGTTAAGCATCTTAACATACCTTAACAAATCGCAACTCACAACCTTAACAAATCGCAACCTTAACACCTCGAGGGCGCGCGAGAGCGAGAGTGCGACGTTTGAGCGCGAGAGAAAACGAGAGCGAGCGCGGCTCCCCTCCACTCTACGCGCTCGCAGTTAACCTTAACAAACCCCCCGAACGACGTCGAACCTTAACAAACTGCGATCTTCGAGACTCTTAGCTGTCTCTAATCTTAACAACTCATCAACCTTAACAACTCACAAAATCTCACGCGACAACCTTAACAAATCACGCAAAACCGCGTGATTCCACGCGATTTGTTAAGGTTGTCTCGCGAAGTCTTAACAACTCGCACGCCGTCGAAGGTGTTAAGGTTCGCAAGATTAGAGAAACGCGCGGATTTTAATCTTCTATCCCCTAAAGGACCCAAACCGCTTAGCTCGTTTTAATCTGTCTCTAATATGTTAAGGTTCAAAAGGCATTATACTTACGATGTAAGTACGGAGTACTTACATCGTAAGCAAGCAGCACCTTAACAACCAACTCACTTTTCACATCCACCCCAACCATAGCATCCGCGCAAGTCGGCACAAGCATAACCCCTAATCGGGTTCGACGCCGAGACCGGCAACCAGTTCGGACAAGAGCTAGTAGGGAGGCGGGGGGTGGGGGGAAGGTGGGGATATAAATTGAAATCGCGAAGTAGCAAGAATGCGATGCACGATTTGTTAAGGTTGCCGCGAAGCTCGCACGCAGTGCGGGCTGGCTTATTAGATCGCCGACGCTCGTCGGCGGCACCTTAACAAACGTGCGCGGTGGATCTCGCGGAGAGCGAGAATGAAAGTGTAGCGGCGCGGAACTCGGTTTCGCGTCGCCGCAGAGCCCCACCATTTCCGACGCGTTGCGGGATCGGAAATGTTAAGGTTGTGCGCGAACGCAGCCGTCAAGCATTCCCAAGCGAAGATGCGAAAGTAGAGCGACCGGTTTCCGGCGCGTTTAGAGTTGTTAAGGTTGAGCACCGCGAGGTGCTCACCTTAACAAAGCGTTTGAAGGATTTCGTCCTTTGAGCGCTTTGTTAAGGTTAGCAATTCGGCTAATCATTCAAGGAGATGTTAAGATGACTACCAACGAGAAAGCAATGCTTGACGAAATGAATGCACGCGATGCCGAGTATATGATAGCTTGGCGGCCGGAGCTCGAAGCTAAGGTAGCTCGGCTCGCAACCAAGCTCGGCAAGCAAGCAGCGATCAAGGATTACTATATGTCGGGTCGCTACATCCGCGCAACGGTTGAAGTTGAAGGCGAGACGAAGCTTCGCAAGTTCTACTTCCGCTTCGGCTGGCATAACAGTTAGGTCGAGATTGGGGAGTCGCGAGATTCCCCAACCTTAACAAATCGTGGAGCTTCGGTTCCACGATTTGTTAAGGTTAGCAATTCGGCTAATCGTTCAAGGAGATGTTAAGATGACAACACAACGTTCGTTCGTCACCGATTTTGAAGTCGTCGTTTGGGATCGTTTGGCCGAACGCGATGATGCTACTTTTACTGTTCAGGCTGCGACCTGGGAAGACGCCGTTAAAGCAGCTCGAAGTCACATCTGTCGAATAGGCTACGATGTGAACGAGAATTGCTACGAAGGCCAATTCGTCATCAAGAGCATCGTGTGCGGCACTCCGAACGATCTAGTTTTGTAAGCGGGAAGGGGAGCTTCGGCTCCCCAACCTTAACAAATCGTAATCGCGGTTGATTACGATTTGTTAAGGTTGTAGCATTTCGGCTACACCATTCAAGGAGAGCAAAATGGATACACTTAAGTTGTTCGAGCACCGCAAGTTGATGCGAGAAAAGATGGAGCGCGAAGGTCGGACTTACTTCGTCACGATCCGAGCAATCGGTTCCGATCACAAGCTTCATCGCATCGACCGCAGCTGCGATTACAAATCGCTCGATGAAGCTCGCACGGCTCTTCGGCTCCTAATGAATCTTCGTGATGCGAAGAAGGAAGGATCCGTTGCAACGATCTTCCGCGTCGGCGCCATGGCATATCCCGAGACCATCGAGCACGCAGTTTGGCATGATGGCGAGCTTCGGCAAGCTTACCGCACGTCGAAGAAATGGTATGAAGAAGTAGCGCCATTCATCTTAACAAGCTACTACTTCAACGGCATGCAAGGCTTACCGCCGTTCCTGCGGGAAGAGTCGATGTTGCAGGATTAGCTGAACAGCAGTATCCCAACCTTAACAAATGTTAAGGTTGGGGCAGGTGCCGTTCAGCACCAATAAGGAGAGTCAACATGAAACAGCTTTTCGCACTTGCACTATTCGGGCTCGTCGTGTTCGTGGGAGTCGCATCATTCCTGGGCTCCACGAACCCGATGCTTTGGGCTCGGTAGAGCTTCACATCCGTACCTTAACATTTGTTAAGGTACGGGCAGGGGTGCTCTACCCCACGCTACGTTCCCCTACCCTACGCACATCATGGAAGTTCAAAATCTGCTGAGCAGCGTAGGACGGCACGGACGACGTCATATCCGCTTCAGCTTCTTCTTCGCCAATTCGGGCAAGGAGAGCATTCGCAGTTTGTTAAGGAGAGCAGCAATGACACTCACAGTTTCAGATTTACGCGACATGTTGGAAGGGCTCGATGACAACCTGGAAGTTCGGTTCGCAGCGCAGCCAAACTGGCCATTCGAGTACAGCATCAACAAAGTTGAAGTCGTCAACCCGAATGCCCCATCTGACGACGAAGAGCGCGAGTACGAAGATGCGCTTTACGAAGCCCGTCAGATCGAAGACCCCGAGGAACGCGAAGCCGAGATCAAGAAGCTTCGTGACGGCTGGATCGCGATGCAGGAGTCGAACGAAGCTGACAACGGGCTGGAAGTAGTGTACCTGGTGGAAGGCAATCAGATCGGCTACTTACCAGGCATCGTCGCTAGTGCGATTGGTTGGGGTCGCGGGTAGGTTTGAACGCTCGTTCGTTTGAACCTTAACACTTGTTAAGGTTCAAATAGGGATCGTTCAATCCCAAAGGAGAGCAACATGCTTACAACCATTCTGTTCAACAATTTCGACAGCAGGCAAGCCTTCATCGTGCGTGCTCAGACGAAAGCCAATCTCGTCGCCAACATCGCAGCTGAGATTGTGAAGCACAATATGAGTGACGTCTGCACGAACGACCTCGACGAGCACGCAGGCGTCGAGCTTACGTATGTGGAATGCTACGCTCACTTTGAAGTGAGTGAAGATGGTGGTGCGAATTCGGAGCACTACCGTAACTTCGCCGAAGCAGCCACGGAGTTCGCCAAGCTCGTCGTTGATGTAGGCTACTACAATTCGTAGTTGAACGCTCACATCCCAACCTTAACATTTGTTAAGGTTGGGTCAGGGATCGTTCAATCCCAAAGGAGAACAAAATGCAACACGAATCGTTCGAATTCAAGGTGCAAGTGCAGAACCCGTCTGATCGGTTGCCCTGGGAAACACTCCCAGTGCTCTTCACTCGGTCGTTCGATGTTCTACATTACGACGATGCTGTACGCGAAGCAACACACCTTGCCCACATCGTCTCGAATCTCACGCACTGCGAAGTGCGCTGGAATCACTGGGGTTCGGCGCAGGGTCACTATTGCTGCTCGATGGCTACGAAGCTCGGGCAGTAGGTCAAGATGGGCTCCTGCGAAGGAGCCCACCTTAACAAAGCGTCTCAAGGATCCGTTCTTTGAGCGCTTTGTTAAGGTTAGCAATTCGGCTAATCGTTCAAGGAGAAAAGCAATGACACCCAACCGTTCCAAGATCATCGATCAGATTCGCAAGCTGATGGAGATCACCAATCCCGACTCGGGAGCCTTCGAAGGCGAGATGGCGAATGCCTCCGCTGCGATGCAGCGACTGATGGACAAGTACTCCATCGACATGGTCGAAGTGCACGAAGCCAACAACGTCGTAGTCGACGAAGCATTCGGCACCAAGAATGCGGATGCGATGTTCGGCGTCATCAAGCAGTGGCACTGGCACTTAGCTCGCATCATCGGTCGCATCACGCACACCAAGCACTTCAGCACCGCCAAGCACTCAGAAAGCGACACACCGATGAAGACCGCCTACGGCTACGAACGGACGTGGGGCAAAACGATGGGCTTCTATGGCAAGGAGAGCAACGCAGAAGTAGCTTCGCAGCTCTTCGTCGAGTGGCTCAACAAGCTCACTGTGATGGCGATGGTAGCGACTGGCGAGTATTGCAAGATCCTCTGCAGTGGCTACGAAGTAGCTAGCGCCTATCGCATCAGCGGGCTCGGCGAAGACCACCCCAACGTTTGGCGGGCATCCTGGTTGAAGGGCTGCCTCCGCACGATCGAGAATTCACTAATCGACCAGGAGCAGGAGCGCACCGAGAAGATCGAATCGGCGCTCGTGCTCTACGATGAGAATCTCGCAGCCAAGTGGTTGGAGCACTCGAAGGGCTTTCGCACCATCAGCTTCGGCGACAACGCTTTCAACGTAGCTGGGTATCATTCCGGCTCAGAAGTAGGCGCTACGCTCCACATCGGTCAGAAAGCAGTGACCGGTCGTAACAAGCAGCTTTCAGACTGAACGCTCGTATCTCAACCTTAACAAGTGTTAAGGTTGAGTCAGGGATCGTTCAATCCCAAAAGGAGATTCACAATGGCAGTCTTAGGCTTTCAGCTTCACATTACGGTCGACTTGGATTTCGAAGCAATCGCAGACGAGCTCGTCAACAAGGGCGAAGACGTCAAGACGGTCGACGAGATTCGCGAGATGTGGAATCGGGGCGAGCTCGAAGAGTTCTTGGGTGAGCACTTCGAATCGCATGAGCTCGTTCAGATAGCTGAGCCCGATGGGTGCAGCCACTATCCGATTCAGGTCGGCTCGGGCTACATGAGCCACTAATTGAACGCTCGTATCTCAACCTTAACACTTGTTAAGGTTGAGTCAGGGATCGTTCAATCCCAACAAGGAGAACAATATGTTAAGGTATCAGCTCACGTTCAAAGGCGACATGGTGCACGTAGAGTACTTCGGCGATGGCGTCGAGATCTCGATGTGGAAAACACTCGCCGAGTTCAACGACTGGCTTCAGGCTCGCCGGTTCAGCATTTCGGGCAACTTGGTTGATGCGAGGTGATGACATGCCACGCACAAGCTTGATTCCCTCCGACTGGAGAGCACGTCGCAACGGTCAGACAGCACACATCGAAGTCGTCAGCGGTGGCAATGATCTCATGGATCGAAGTTATTGCATCTGCTACGAAGACGACGAGACAGGTGCCATCAAGTGGGACTCTGAAGAGTTCGACATCGCTGATGGTGATGCTGCTATCAAGCGAGCCGAGACTCGAGTAGGCACGCTGACCTTCGCCAGACGCACCCGCAACAAGAGATTGCACGGCTGCGGGATCAGTTACGCCTACTACGATTGAACTACACATCCCAACCTTAACATTCGCTAAGGTTGGGTCAGGGTCGTTCAACCCAAAAGGAGATGCAACATGACTAATCTGAGAGTAACGTTTCGCAACATCGCCCAGGTCGTACTCTACGAGTGCGAGTTCAAGGGACAGTTCAGCGACGGCAACTGGGAGAACGCTGAGCCCTACGATGCGTGGAAGCAGCCGTGTGATGCAGTCGCCAGCGTTGCAAAGCCTGGTGAAGCCCTCGGCACGCACAACTTCTACCCGCGCATCCTGTACGGCTTCTCGAGCCCGAACCTGCTCGACTGCTGTGGCGATCGAATGATCTTCTGGGTCAAGAGTGCCATGGCATATCCCGAGAAAGTGCAGGAGATGATCGCCAATGAGTGGACTTGGGAGACCGATCACGCTCAGGATCCGAAGATTGCTCTGCAGTCCTACACACTCGCTCAGCTCAAGACCGACCTGCGCGATATGAGTCGCATCTGGGCTGGCCGTCCTTCTGCTGAAGAAGAACGCGCTCAGAAGAAAGCCGAGAAGGCTCAGCGGGAGATCGACGACCGCGAGTACAAGCTTCGCCAGATTGAGAGTAATCGAGCATATGCGCGAAAGCTCCTGACCGAGCGCGTTGCTAAGCTTCAGGAAGACCTCGGCAAAGCCCAAGCTGAGCTAACACAGTACGAATAATTGAACGCTCGTATCTCAACCTTAACACTTGTTAAGGTTGAGTCAGGGATCGTTCAATCCCAAAAGGAGAACATCATGAAGCTAGTTGGTGAGTGCAAGTCAATCCAGTTCGTTCACACGAACTGGTGGCTGTGCAAGTGTGGCGACTACCCCGAGCACTCAGTGCTCGCAGGACAGTTCAGCCGTCAGCTGTGCACCGCCTACGATTCGAAAGAAGAAGCCGTCGCAGCCAACCCCGGCGTTCAGGTCGAAGAGACCTACATCATGGAGTCTGGTCTCGTTCCCAGCTGTGCACCGTTGGACTTCGACCCAGGCTACTGTGGTGAGTCGTGGGAGGAGCCATCATGATCAGCAGACATGGCTATCCCCATTCCGATGACGTCGACGACGCGATGGACGAAGCTAAGCTCGAAGCTGTCGCCAAGAAGTTCTTTGACGACTACAAAGCCGAGTTGATCGAAATCGGCTACGAGCAAGCAAGCTGCAACGACGAAGGTCTTGTCGATGCAGGTGATGCTCTTCGACTCCTAGCCGAACGTGATTTCTTCAGGATGTCCGACAGCGACCGCGGGACACTCGCGTACTTGAGCGATCGGATCGTAACGTTCGTCACGAAGGCATTCGATGCTGAGTTCACTCAGGACTTCAGCGGGCTAGATCAGAATAGCCACGGGAGGGTACGACAATGTTCGCAACCTTAACAGAGCAGATTGAAGTTGTGAACCAAGTCATTCGTGATGTCAAGAGAGACATCGTATGCGCAGATGACGACAGAGAGCAGGTCGAGTGGTTGACAGAGAGAATCAAAGTTCTCGAAGACATCCGGACGACGCTGACGCGTCTTCAAGAGACAGTTCGCTTCTTCGTCGAAATCACCAAGCCATCTATCATGCACGAATAAGGAGAGATGAGATGAAACAGAAACTAACACCGAGGGGCAGGTTGGACTTCCAAGACGTTGTGGAGTTCGAACGCTGCACGACCAACGATCCTGTTGACGTTGTCATCGGGCTCACTCGCTACTTGGACGCCTACGGAGAAGACGGGCTTCACGATCTCGTCGGCTTTATCACGTTTGGTCGTAGAGCCAACATGACCGAGATGGAGATCGCTGCCACGATCGGTCACGATCTGAATGGAGCAGGGAGTCCAGGCTTCTCACCTCGATCACACGGTTACGGTAAGCACACTGACTGAACGCTCGTTCGTCTGAACCTTAACACTTGTTAAGGTTCAGATAGGGATCGTTCAATCCCAAAAGGAGAAACTCATGAAACCTAATCCCTACACTCTCGATGGCTACAGCAAGGGAGCTCGAGAGATCACGCTCAAGACAATGGAGACCGGTGACCCGGATCCTAACTACGAGCCCTTGCATGTCGACAAGCTCGCACGGTCGATGACGCCATCGAACTTCACTTACTTCATGGAGAAGTTCTTCAACAGTATGAACCACACCGTTCGGGATGGCGTGAAGTTCGGGCAAGCAATGATCGAGTTTCACCCATCAGTTCAGGCAAACGCTGTTACCTGGCTACTCGGTGTCCTAATAGGAATCTCTTCCCAGAAGTACACTGATGCACGCAATGACACAGCTATCAAAGCTGCTCGTCTGATGGTCTTAGCTGGGAAGCAGAAGTACGACTTCCAGTACATCATCGATCAGGAGACAATGGAATGATCACAAAACGTCAGCTTCACAAGATTCAGCAAGCTCAGAAGATGATGCAGGACACTCACAAGATTCTCGAGAGCATCATCGTCGAGGTGCAGAAGAGTGCGAACGTTGTTGCTCCAGGCACTCTCATGCGTCTCATCTCTATTCGAGATCATCTCTTCGACGATCTCACGGGAGGCGTCAACGGGATCGTTCACGATGCGATTCACGCTGGCGTCGAAGGGATCGATCTAGTGCCAACTGAGATTCTCGTTCTCGCCTCCGAAGCTCGTCGTCGCATTCTTCTCGTCCCTGGTGGCTATCGCTTCGAGAAGCTGTATGGGGAACAGCATTGGGAGCGGATGACTGAGCGAGATAATCTCGACGGGTTGAAACAAGCTTCGTTCACCTACTTTGGTGAAAACATCTACCACTTAGCTGATCAAGCGAGAGTCGAACTCGCACGCATCGCTGATCTTCCGTGTGGGTAGATCTGAACCTTCACATCCCAACCTTAACAAATGTTAAGGTTGGGTCAGGGACGGTTCAGTCCCAAAAGGAGAGCAATATGAGCCTGCAGTATGATTCACGTAAGAGTGTACCCCCGTTGCCCGACAGCAAGAATGACTCAGCGTTACGCGAGGTTCTCATCTTCGGGTCGATCACGTCGGGGATACCCGAGATCACGAAAGAGAACTGGCATGAAGTCTATGCCCGTCTTCACTTGACCGAGATCTCGTGTGGTGCGTTCCGCACGATGGTGCAAGACGAAGGTCTCGTCGACGTTCTTCTCACTCCTGAAGATGTCAGACGTTGGATCGGGTTGAGCACAAACGCTACTCCGAAGACTCGTCCTCAGTTCATCAAGCGGTTCAACTACGACCTAGACAACTTTGTTAAGGTTGCCAAGGAGATCGACAAGGAGGTGACTCATGACGTCGAAACCAAAGACGCCGCCGCTGGCGAGTGACTTGATCGCCATCGTCATCATGCTCATCATCTTGATCGTGCTCGCTTCGAGAGCAGGGTGGTGAGCATGACACAGCAAAGTAGAATCGATCAGCTAATATCTCAAGGCGTCAACGGTACTGCAGCTCAACGAATCATCTCGCTGCAGGATCAATGCGAGCAGCTTCGAGCTGTTATCTCCGAGATGAGACTTGATCTCAGTTGGATTCAAGCTCAGATCGATGCCGGTCGTCTCGGCAAGTTCAAGATCACATTGATCGAGGGAGACGACAATGAGTGAGATGATTTCGATCGAGATGGCAACTGCTGCACGTCACATCGCCCATCTGTTCCCAGCAGCCTTCCCGAAGCTGTCGTATATGAATCGAGTTGCTTCGGCAGCTCGTCTCATTCGTCTCTTCGACAAGGTCGAAGTGGATTTTGAACACTTTCATGTCATCGGGAAGAAGTCCTTTCGGGACAATGCTACGTATGGGCTGTCAACGATCGCCCGCTGGGCAGTTCAGATCGCTAGAGATTGCCCGCTGGTCGAGATATTCGAGACGGACGATCCATCTGAAGTTTCAGTACTTCTGAAGTGGAAACAGCCCTCAGAAGAGTAGAACGCCTATCTGCTCTCGTCTAGATGACGAGAGCAGTCAGGGTAATTCTACCCAACATTCGAAAGGAGATTTATGACACGAGAGACGAATGAGAATGGCACGTTGAATCCCTACGTTGTGCACGGAGGTGAGATTCGAACGGGCGACTTCTTTGGCTACAAAGTCATTGCTGTCGTCCACGATCAGTACTTCTGGGCGGCGTATTGCGGTCTGACTGATTGGAGCGACGAACGAGTTGCTGCTGGGGGAGACGCAATCCCTTACGAAGCTGCTTGCTTGCTGTTCCCCACGATCGCAAACACAATCCCTCACTACAACACGTAAGCTAGGCTTCGGGAGGAGCTCATGCAGACAAATCGTTTCCCAAAAGAGATGCAGGTGAAGAGCCGGTCTCACTCAATCGAGCAGCTGTCTGGTTCGATGTTCGTCGTCATCTCCGGGACGTCAGGGTCTCAGTACACTGTCGTCTTGGGCGAGTCGGACATCCCGACTCTCTGCTCCTGCGACTGGGGCAAGTATCGCGAACCCGGCATCCCCTGTGGGTGCTCACATGTCGTTGCAGTCCAGAACTATCTCGCTGAGACTTACGCACATCGACGCATCAGCGTCTGGTCGAAGCCTGAAGACGTCGTACGACAACATCGTCAGACGTTTGTTCTGGGCGATGGGCTGATTCTCACGACACGAAAGATCGGATCATGACATTAGAGTTCATGTATCGAGCTCTTGTCGTAATTGGCACAGTGCTCCTGCTGCTAATTGTTTCGGTAGCAGCAGGATGCACTGGTCTCGTGGTATCACTGCTCATTCAATGAAAGGAGATCAAATGGCACACACGATTTCGTGCATCGCATGGCAGCAGAAGATGAAAGCTAAACACGACGCATACATCGAACAGTGGCCTGACTACTGTCAACACTGCGATGGCTTCGGAGAACTTCGCTACTCGTACGATCCGTCGCCCGCAGGTGTTTCACTAGGATCCGGTCACATGGAAGACGCTGACCCCTGCCCCGTCTGCATTGAGACAGGGCACTGCCCACGCTGTGGCAAGCACGTTCCGGGATGGGAGTTCGACTCCTTCGAAGGGAACGAGACCTGCCCGTTCTGCGGGTGGAACCCAGAGTCGCCTGGTTGCCCTCTTGAGAGCGACGAGTGTGACTGTGACAACCGAGATGCTGAAGATGCTCTCGAACGTTCGCGAGCCGATCTTGAAGGCTTCCCGAACGACTAATTCGATTATAATCAGACAAAGGAGATAACACATGCCACACGTAACGCACGTCAAGCACGCACGCAAGGATTACCCGCAAGCGGGTATCAAGAAAGGCGACTCGTACTACTGGTGGGCATTTCGATTCGGGAAGCCACAGATGTCACTCGTAGCTCCAACTCGTCAACAGCTGACGCAGAGTTCGTTTCTGCAAGAGCTGTATGGGATTGAAGATGACATCAGTGCTCTCACCGCTGGCAGCCATCTCGAAGATGAGCTGCCAGAGATCATCAGTCGCATTGAAGATCTCAGCTCGCAGTGTCAGGACAGCTTGTCCAACATGCCCGAGCAGCTTCAGGAGTCTTCGTCCGCAGGTCAGATGCTTCAAGAACGTTCTGACAACCTGGATTCGTGGGCGAGCGACCTCAGCGGGGTCGAGCTCGAAGTCGACGAAGATGCTCTTCGTGAAGAAGCCGAAGGTGAGTTCGATGAGTGGGATGACGCTGATGTTCGTAAGCAGGTAACAGACGAAATGCTTCAGCAGATCAAAGACCCCGACGATGTCGACGAGACCAAAGTCGAGGAAGAAGTCAAACGTCGTCACGACGCTTGGCAGATGGAGCTCGACGATGAAGTAGAGTCAAAGGTCAGCGCAGCCTGGGACACGATCTTGGAAGAAGTTCAGGGCTGCTCGAGCGGGCTCTAATCATAGCACGAACGGTGTGGTTGAAGCAGGTTCGACTCCTGCCCGTTCGTCTGCGTTGCAGACTGGCAGGGCTTGTCATCCCTGTCTCCGATCGGGCGCGATCGTCCGGTTCCAGTCTGCAACGCGTGTTTCTCCCCGAGAAACACCTTGTAGGACATGTTAGGCTGCGTTCGTTTGCAGAATAGGTGTAGTTGTACCCCCGCAGATCTCACGGTCTGCGGGGGGTTTTTTTGTCTCACGTACGCGCAGTTCACGCGCAGCTGAAGCTGCCGGGGAGTTTCAGTATTGAGCGAACTCGCACTACCCAGCTTTGAAATTCTTGCTGGGAGCTGCATCGTTCACTCCGAACTCGAGAATGTCCTCAAGCCATGCTACAGCTACAGCAGCGACTTGAATGATCTCGAACTGCAACTCCTCGGGCTTTCGTTGTAGGATAGCTTTAGCACACTCCCCTGCTTCTTCTATCAGAACAGTGAGCCACTCGAAGCTAGTGAGATTACGATGCTTCCCCCACTTGGCATCTTGACGAACACGTTCAAGATGTATGACATGCATGACTTGATCGAATCTTGTTCTGGTCATTTGACACTCCAGAGTCGTTTTCTTGCGAGCTCTACGTATGAGTGAAGAGTCTCGAACCCGATCGAATGACGCCCAAGACTCTTGGACGCGACGAGAGTTGTTCCACTCCCGCAGAAGGGATCAAGCACCAAGTCGCCAGGATTCGAATATAGTCGAACCAATCGTTCGATCAATGTCAGCGGCTTCTCCCAGGGATGCTCGGGAGGCATGATCAGTCGATCGTCATAGACTCCGATCATTTGACTCCAGTGCAGAGTGTTGAAGGTCGACACCCCTCCACCATATCCGTGTCGCTTGACAAGAATCATTTCGACGAACCTCCCACACTTCTGGGAGAAGTTCTTGGTCGAAGGTGTTTTGACCCAAAACAAGTATTCGTCAGGCTTGAAGAACTGATTCTCGGGCTTGCAGAAGACAACAATGTTCCCCCGACAAACTCGTTGAAGCTCTTCCAAGTTGAAGTCCTTCGTATCATACTCGGGATCAGTGATGATACAATCTGCATAACCATCTTCGAGTGTTCTAAGACTCGCCCATGCCTCACCGTGAACAACTTGATGAAAGGGATGCTCGGGAGTACACTTCTGAACATGATCTCGATCAAAGATGAGAGTTGTCATTTGGCACCCCCTGCGTGCATTGACGATATGACGAGTCTCACGATCTTCAGAACTAGATCATCGAGCTCTGCTAGCGGGAATAGAACTTGACAGCCTCCGTTTGGGCGCTTGACGATCCAAGGTTTGAACAGCGATGCGACTTGACTCGTAAGAGAATACTTTCTCATGTTCTAAACCACCTTTCTTTCCGCGGACCACCCTTCTTACCATCTTCGGCAGAAGACTTCGCGCGATGAACGTGATTCGATGCTTCAAGAGCCTTCAGCGTTGATCGAATCATATAATCCGAGAACTCAGGTAGACCTTCGAGCAGCTGTTCTACTGTCAATCCTTCTGGAGCTGCCTCGAGCAATTGTAACAACTTCAAGGAACTGTCAACAGCTTGTGAGCCCTTGACCATTTCCGCATCTGAGACTTCAACCTCGTATCTCTCTGCTAAGTCGAGGAAGCGATATGACCAAGTAGTTCCTCCTGCTGACTTGAATTCAGACTCGACCGAGACCCAACCCTCTGCATTTGGACGATCCCCTTTCAGGTACAACGTACCCTCCGAGAACGCATGAAATGCCATCGAGCCGTAGGAGGACTTCGAGTCACCCGCACCCTTCGATCGATGATGAACGAGAATCACCGAAGACTTCAATTCGGTCTGGATAATCTGAGCTGTTGCGAAGACGCTGTTCCCGACCTCAGAAGCTTTAAACTCATCTACATCTTCGAGCATTCGAAGAGTAGGATCGAATATGACCAAAGCTAGACTCCCATGCCGTTCCTTGATTTCACGCAACCAAGCTAAAAGGTCAGCGGTATCCTTTGCGGTGAAGAGGAACTCTCTCGAGAGATCTAAGTACAACGGGAGGTGAATCTTCGGGAAGAAGACATCTGGGAGACTCACACGACCCCCCAAGCCTTTCGAAATCAAGATCTTCTGAAAGCGGTCCTGCAGAAGGTAATCGGGGTCTTCTTTCGTAATGATGACGACCGGGCCGGCTACAGGGACCTCGAACTTCCCGAGAAATGGTTTGCCAGAAGCAACTGAGATTCCCATATCAAGGGCTAACCAGGACTTCCCCATCTTGGGAGCTCCAACAATCATCCCTACGGACTCCGCCAGTAGAGTCTGATTGACAAGCCATCGACCTTCGCGAACTGGGGTCTCGAGAAATGTATCGAGCGAAGCTCTAGAGACTCGACGAGATCGTTTCCTCATCGTCTGATCGATCAGATGATCGATTAGTCGTGTCATCTCTTTGACATCATGGACTCGTAACCAGACATCGCGAAGATCTTTCTCACCACAGAAGGGGTCAAGTATCTTTGATAGCTCGCATGAGATTGGGACTATTCCCTCTTCGAGACACAACTCTACAATAGACTCTTGAGACTTCTGACCTGCTTCGTCGTAGTCGAACAGGAAGACAATTTCGCGGACGCCGAGAGTCTTAAATTGAGCGAAACTGCGATCTAGATTCGGAGTCTGGGCTCCCTTCGTAACACCGAAGGCTGTTAGACCCAGATGCTTTAGAACCCCGCAGTCTGATTCTCCTTCAGCTAAGAAGATGCGAGAAGCAATGGTGCTCGGAGGGTCAGGCCAGAGAGGAGGTGTAGCTGCGCCTTGGGGATACCAGGAGTAGACTTTACCTCCGGCAGCTCGAAGCTTAGTGACTGAAGATCGCTCCCAAGTGAACTGAATGTTCTTGTCGTCAAAGACAACACCCCATGACTCCCACTCAGCAGTAGGGACTCCAGTGTAGCTTTCCCACCATTCCGATGCGGATGTGGATACCGTAGGGGAGATTGTCGAGATTGAGATCGGTGTAGGAGTATCGAGCATCTTCACAATGTCTCCATAAGAGCATCCTGCAAAGCAATGAATGAGAACCCCTCCGTTGGAGGACTCGGTTATTGACAGCGAAGCTTTGACATCGGCATGAGCAGGACACTTCGCAGAATACCCATTACCTGCTGGAGTAACATCTTCGAGGTGCTCCAGCCACCACGCGAGGGATCTCTTATCCATTAGAGTTCTCTCATATCACCCCAACGCTTCCCGATCTTGATGTCAACCTTCAACGGGATGTCGAAGATTGAGCCTTCGGGAAGAGCCCTGCAGACCTCCATCGTCGACTTGATTGTTGGGATCCACTCTTCGACCAATTCGTCGGGGATGAGAAACAAGATTGAGTCATGCACTGTCGAGATGATTCTGATTTCTGGGGGAAGAACATGTGCATGCAGATAGATCAGATTCGTCAAGCAGATATCCGAAGCCAGAGACTGAACTGGAGAATTGACACCCTTTCGTTCCATCAGGAAGGCGGTGTCTCTCATCATCAGGGGGAATCTTCGACGTCGACCCACCGGTGTCTCTACATAGCGTTGAGCACGAACGAGACGATGTTGTCGATCGATCCAATCCCGAAGACCCGGGAAGCCATTCAGAAAGTCCGACAAGAACTCTTCGGCTTCTTTGAGTGTCCATGGCGTGCCTCCCTGCTCTACAACATAATCCATCTCCCAGCCCTCGGCCAGAGACTTAGCTCCTCGCCCATAGATGATACCGAAGTCAACATACTTCGCCATGTATCGTTCTAGCTGAGTGATTTGAGCAGCAGGCTTCTTAAACATCGCCGCTGCAACCTCACGATGAATATCCCGACCTGTCCTGAAGATTGCTGTCATATTGAGGTCGCGAGAATACCAGGCTACTACCCGGAGTTCGAGCTGAGAATAGTCTCCTTCAGCTAGGACATACCCCTCAGGTGCCTCGAAGCCATCACGAACAATTCGACCCATTAGGATCGGGATGTTCTGAAGGTTTGGGTCTCGGCAGGATAGTCGACCTGTGTCTGCTCCTGTAAGCAGGAAGTCTGGGTGGACCCGACCATCGACCTGTCGGTCCAACAGACCAACCATGTAGGTCTGAAGTACCTTCGATTTCTGACGATAGTCCATCAACGTCGTCAAGAACTGTTTGACGGTCTCGGAAAGCTTTAGATGACGTTTGAGGAATGAGTTTACGAAGTCTCGTTCTGTCGACTCAAGTTCGACACCCATCCCAGCCATCACCTTCTTGATCTGAATGGGTGAGGCTGGGTTCAAGTCGTCGACCTCATACTCCTTAGCGATTGCCTTGAGTGTCGCCGAATATCCTTCGAGCTCTTTGATGAGCTTTTTTGACTGCTTCTCGAAGTACTTGATGCTAATTGGGAACCCTTCACGTTCGATCTGAGCAAATGCACAAGCTCCCGGAACGAGAACATTATTGACGAGACTCATCAGCTTGGGCGACTCTTCCATCAGTTCGCCGAGGAGATCGAAGTATAGACGAATTGTACAATAGCAGTCCATCGCATGATAGATGTAGAGTGTCTCCCAAGGTCTCTCATCGTAAGGGATTTCCAGAAACTTGTCGAAGTTGAAATGGTAGTCTGGGATGTCATATCGAATACGAGCCTGATCCTTCAAGCCTAGACCTTGAAAGCCTCGACCTGTGTTTGCATCTCCGGATCCTCGCTCATCCCGTGCATACTGCATCAACATCGTATCCCCTACATTGGCAGGCTCGAAGTCTACATCGAGCCAAGATTGAAAGAATTGTAGATCGAACTTGCAGTTATGAAACACTGTGAGCCTCTTCGGGTCGTTCACAAGTTCGAGGATTGACTGAGTCACAATTGAGGTGTCTGCAAAATCAATCGGGATGATAACAGCAAGACCTTGGAGTGTGTTATCCTTATCAATCGCCCCAAAGCCAACCGAGAAGATCTCCCCCTTCAGGAAGTCGAACCCTGAGGTCTCTAGGTCGCAGGATATCACAGACGCTGTCTTGAGGTAGCTGAGATATTCGACAGCAGACTCAGTCGAATCAGCAATCAAGATAGTAGTCTCTGGAGCAGGGAGGGGGGCAAAGTTGATGAACCACTTTTGGATATCTGCAGAAAAGTCTCTGAAGAGATCTGGGGTTCGAGTTACAGCCGCAGGGTGGAAGGTGGGGACGAGATAAGTCTCACACTCATCCTCGACATCTGATTCACCTATGTAGGGCTTGACTGCATGCTTCCACATCATTCCCTGTCCTCGAACTTTTGTGATAGCGGTGGTCTTTCCTGGGGAGAGTAGAGCCGAAGCCGCAATCCCCCCAACTGTCAGGATCTTGGTTGGGGAGACATCGTAGAGTTCTTTCATCAATCGATCTGCACAAGCGTTTTGAGCTGTCTGCGACGGGGTCTTGTTGTCAACAGGTCTGCACAGACAAACGTTTGTGTAGTAGACATTCTCTGATCCAATCCCGACAGCATCGAGAGTTGATCGAAGAAGCTGACCCGAGACTCCAACAAAGGGCTTCTTCTGAACGACTTCAGTAGCTCCTGGAGCCTCTCCTATAACTGTGGGGGCGTTCTTGGGACCGACCCCGTAGACAGGTGGACAATCCTTAAGTGGACATTTTAGACAGGGTTCGTAGTCTGATATCATCAGTGCCTCCCGAGACGACTGCGTCGAATACTTCGATGTTCTTTCGAACGATTACAAGCTGTTCTTTAGAAAGTTCGGTGATGAAATAGTACTTGGATCGTTTAGGGTATGTCGGGGAGGGCTCTGCAGGATCGAGTAGGATCTTCGCTGCCCCATAGACCATTGGCTTGGCTGAGTCGATCGACCTAATTCGATCTCCGAAATCTTCGACGATCTGACGAAGTGCCCAAAGATCACGACCCCACCCAAGAAGATGAATCTGAACGTCAGGGAGAGTTGCTGCTACTGGGAGAACAGTCTTCTCTAGAAGACGATGCATCCCACCTTCCCACAGCTCGTAGTCTTTCGAGACACCAATTGTGGGGAGGAAGTTCAACGGGAATGCCGTCTTCTTCTGCGCAGCAAGAAATTCTTTGATCAGACCCTGAAGACAAAGCGAATACTCGAGGAGAGAGTTCCCTTGAGCTACGAGCATCATTCGGGGTATGGGGGTCATCTGATAAAGCCTCTTCTCGTTTGTCACGAAGAATTGAAGAGCTTCTCGTGTACGACGAATCGTGTCGTCACTGTCGAACAGATGATCTGGGCAGACGATCTCGGAGACTCCAAGCTCTTCGGCCTGCGATAGAAGAGTTGCAGCAGCCTCCCCGAACTGTCGTTCGTGAGCTGAGTTGTCCAAGATGAGGTATGCACCTCCCAGAGACTGGGTAGCATAGAATCTCTCGTACGCCGGGATGTGCAGTAAGTGTGATAGAAGTAGGAGGTACTTCCGACCCGCTGCTAATTCAAGATTCGGGATCGGGGGGATGATAGTTGATATCATGATTGTCTCCTGAATGGAATGACGTCTTTGAGTAGATACGATTCTACCAGGTTCGTCTTGATCTCGTGAAGATATGTGGGAATCCCGAAGTAGGACGCCCAGAAGTCATATCGATCGAGGATGTGAAGGTCTCTCTGTAGCTCTACAGGATCCCACTCGTAGGGCTCAGTATAGACACATTGAGCAGACTCTTCCCAACGCCAGGTTCGGGAGAAGCCTTTCTTCTTGAGCACCATCGTGGTATCAACATACTTCGAGATCTGAATGCGAGCCGATGCGTGACAAGCAAGTGGGTGATTCGGCCAGACGCCGCACCCAGTCGATGATTCGAGAGGGCACGAGCTATGAGGCTTAGTGAGTGAATAGAATGCCTTCTCGTCGCCATCGACCCAAATAGACCTCTCTTCGAACTTGGCTTTGACATCGAGAGGAAGTCGCGTCCATTCTACCTCACCTGGGACATAGTCAAGTGTCAATGGCCCAAACGATCTGCAACAGGCACGACACCCTGAAGTGCAAATGAACTTGCGGAAGATCGACGGACCGATCTTGACATAGTCATTCGAGACTAGTCTCTCAGCAATCTTCCCGACACTGGCTTCAACTACTGTATGATTTCGGGAAAGCTGAACAAGATGTCCGAGTTCACGAACTACTGTATAGGAGAGGGCTAGAGTCATGACCACTTCTTCTTCTGCAAGAAGGCCAGGAGGAACCCACAGTAGTTGATGATATCCTGAACTTCCATGCGAACCTTGTCCATCTCGCCATGCATCTCGTACCCAACGACCCTTGCTGCCTTCGTGAAGATCATGAAGGCTAAGTCTGCTGTCTTGTGAGGGAACATTTGATCGATAGCAACGATGTCGTTCTCTCCAGCATCAGTGTGAATCTGAATGATTTTCTGGCATTCTGAGATTTCTTCTTGTACGACTTCAATGAAGCTTGGCATAGCAGATCCTCCTTGTAGGACAGGTTAGGACACATTCGTTCGACGATCCTGGTATCTTCATACCCCAGGAGTGGACCCTCGAGGAGTCGAACCTCGATCGCCTGCGGGAGGACAGGCCATCTCCCAAGTCTTGAAAGTAAGGGCCCATGCTGTCCCACTTTCATGGGACAGGCAGTACATCTAGATACTTGCTTCGACTTTCTTGACCCAATTGACTGCGAGATATGTAAGTGGAGTCGCAAGAGCTTCATACGACGTCTTGAATGCCCAGGTCGACAGAGACATTGCAATCACTGCTGAGAATGGGATCACTCCTGTGAACGCGATGATCGCGAAGATGAAGGAATCGACACCCTCACCGACGATAGTGCTTCCAATAGTTCGTATCCACAGAAATCGAGTGCCTGTCAGCTCCTTGATCTTGACGAGTGTCCAAGCATTCACATTCGAGCCAATTAAGTAGGCAATGAATGACCCGACGAGCAGTCGGGGTGTGAAGCCCAGAACTACCTTGAAAGCCTCCTGACCAGTCCAAAACCCTGGGGCAGGTAGCTGCAAGCATATCAGGAAGAATACGACAGCGAACAGATTGGCAGCGAATCCTATGAGGATTGCTCTACGGGCTACCTGCAGACCATAGACTTCAGGAATGACATCCCCGACGATATACACAATCGGGAACAGAAGTTCGGCTGTAGTCAGAATCAGACCGAAGGGAGCCGCCCAAAGCTTGCCCGCGATGATGTTCGAGACCACTAGGGCCACCGAACCGAGAACGACCAAGACGATGAGCAAAATCGAGAAACGTTTGTGCAACATTTGAGTAATCTCCTTTAAGTAGTTTTGGATGGGTTGTCTACGACCATAGGTGCTCAGCCTAACATGAGAGCTGGTTCCTCCCTGTCGATCTTGAAGTCGGCGAGAGAGACAGGTAGAATAGATCCCTTGATCCAAGCTGAGGCTCGAATCCCTACCCCACCGCGAGGAGTCTGGATAACAATGACTCCGATAGACTTCGCGTCAAGAACTTCCTGCACATCGTGAGCAATCTCGCTCGCAAGGGCTTCGCAGAAGGTTCCCTTCTCGCGAAATGTCATCAAGTATAGCTTCAGACTCTTCGACTCGAGACACTTGGTGTTAGGTCGATACGAAATCTCGACCGTCCCGAAGTCGGGCTGCCCAGTGACAGGGCAGAGAGAAGTGAATTCATGTGTCGTCATGACGACCTCGTCTACACGGTCGGGGGTCGTAAAAGTCTCGAGATGCTTGATTGCACCCCGAACATTCTGACCTAATGCATGAAATTGGTTACTCGCTGATGACGGTAGCATATGAGCTCCTTTCGAGCATCTCCCGAAGTGCGGGAATGAGATCGAGAGCCTTGCTCTCTTTCTTCAGATACAGCTCCATGTTCTTCGCCCAGAGATCTGCAGTGTAGGGATTCGTCTTCAGCTCGATGTGAAAGCCCGTAGGGCATCGCATATAGATATTCTCCCAAGCTAGATCCCAAAGCAGGGAGAGCTGATATAAGAAGATCGACTTCTCTGAAGCAGTTCGATGAACAAGCTCTCCAGCGAGACGAAAGCCCATCGTCGGTAGAGCAACCTTCTGAGCTTCGTTATCGCCGACGATGGTATCTTCAACCAACCGACGACCTTCGAGAACAGCTTGTGCAACGGCTGTGAAGTACAACACTGTCTCTACCCGCTTCCGACGGTATTCGGGGAGAACACCCACGTGACCGAGCTTGACCATGTGACTCTGGGGGCGACCCCCGAACATGTGAGCCCCAACAATCTTACCATCGAGCTCTGCTACCCAAAGAGATGGGCGAACCTTGATGCAGTCGCGAATCTGATCCCTCATTGTGAAGCCACCGAGACCGGCAATGATGTCGGGATGATTGAAGAGATTCTGGATCGTATCCAGGTCTTCGACTTGACCAAATCTGACATTCAAGTTCATTTGTTCCTCCTGAGCGGTATATCGATATGTGCCGGCTGATTGCCAGCAGCTGGTTTGATGGGTTGACCTGAAGACATAGCAATGCGAATCAGCAGCTTGAGTGGAGCTGTAACCCATATCCAATTCTTAGTACCCGATTGCTTGATCTTGACTTCCATTCCATGCTCCTTGTTGCGGGGGATAGATTCGAACTATCGACCTCAAGGTTATGAGCCTAGCGAGCTGTCCTCTGCTCCACCCCGCAAGGGTCCCTGCTGGGTCGTTCACCCCAGCAGGGGTTGTGCCTCGGTGTGCAGCGCATCCGAACACTGCCTCGGAAGTCCCATCAGGGGAACGACACCGATCCCTTCAGCACTACGCTAGCGCAATGCTTGCTGGCTATTTGAGCTTCAGAGCTGGGGCTTTCTTTGCAGGAGCAACCGGACCCTTAGAATTGACCACAAGAGCGGTCTTCTTGGCAGCAGCAGGTGCTTCACTGGCGCTCACAAGATCTTCCACGCGGTTCTGCGTTCGTCCCTGATAGAGTTCGACAGTGACGATGGCGATGGCCGGGATGCCTGAGAGTTCGGGAGAGATCACATACTTCGAATCTTCGTCGATGTCAAATGACATCTGCTCTTCAAGGACGCCCAGGTTGCTGAGAACGGACTTCAGACGCCACAGGCTCTTCTCGGAAAGGGAGGTCGTGAAGAAGAGATGGCGACCATTATACTCTTCACCACTCACGATCAAGTCCCAGGATAGATATGGGACATCGCTGGACTTCGAGTCACGCATTTCAACATGATCAACCGTGACAGTGTAGCTTCCTTCGGGAAGAGCAGCAAAGTCCTCTACTGCTCCGAAGTCAATCTGAATCTGCTTTGCCATACTATTCACCTTCTTTCTTTAGAGGGGTCTTCCCGACCTTTGCCTTTTCGGGCATCGGGAAGTGGAGGATATCCATCAAGGATGTCACAGTCGGGTCGACGATCTCGTCGGGGACCTCAGCATCGAGTTCCTGCGGGATACGAATCTTTGTACGGAACTTGGGGTAGTTCTTCAAGACCATCACGCGATGTGTCTCATTCTCGTTCGTATCAGGGTTCGGGATGTCGGAGAGGGCCAGGTATGCAACAACATCGAAGATCCCCATTACTTCGTCCGAGAAGGCCCCTGCTAATGCAGGCTTGATGACTGTTCCTTCGCGAGGGTCGATATCGGACTTCGACGTTGCTGTGCAGAAGACATGCACAGGGAGATCGCGGAACGTGCGAAGCAGGCGACGCATCTGAACGAGAGCAATCCCGTAGTCGCCTTGCTCGAGGAGGTCTGGGATCGACCGCTTGCGGTCCCCGGCGACAAGCTGCGCCAGGAGTGCGAACGTGTGAGTCTCAGAGATCGAATCCAGACCAATGGACTTGTACTGATGCTCCCCTGACAACATCGTGTACACTCGATTGTAATCTTCCCAGGATCGAATGCGTTCGATGTCGATATCCCGACCGACGAGCGACTGAGTTCCACCTTCATAGTCGATTAGGAGCATCGGGGAAGTTCGCTCGTCATCGTTCGCCGTGGCGATGAGACGAGTCTTCCCCGCCCCAGATGGGGCATGGATGAGACACTTGAGAAAACGGTTACTTTCAGGTTTTGTGATTGGCATAAGTTTATCCTCCGGTAGATTTAAGTCTAATTGCCCAAGATTAAGAGAACCTTAGAGACAGATAAGGATTACCCAATTCTATCAAACTGGGAATGGAGTAGAGCGTCTGCATCGCCACCGTCATCCATTGTTTTACAGACAGCGACTAGGGGACAATACCCGCATCGATAGATCGATCCAGACGGGTATGCGTAGATGTCTGGTTTCAAGATGCTCTTCTGAATCTCTTCGGCCTTTGCGATAGTACGCTTTTCGAATGCTTTCAGTTCCGCCAAGTTTCGATGACCTCCTTCCCGAATGAAATATCGCTTCCACCCTCGGGCTTTCAAGATGGCAAGATACTCTGCGTAATCCTCCAGGTTCAACCCCCGCTTCTGAATCTCTTCGAGATACAATGTGAAGGACGTTGGCTGATCTTGAGCTTTCGAAAGGCCTCCGCTTTTCAGAACAGCCGGGGGCATCGGGTAGTTCTTCACGAGGGTGTTGAACAAGAACCCCTGAGGGATCTTCCCTGTCTTCTTCCAGACAAGATAGATATACCCGGTGACCTGTTCATCTACCTCGAGAGCAGCAGACTCGAGTGGCCGACTTGCTGTCTTATGATCGATCACCCAGATCCCATCGGGACGCGAAAGTACGAGATCGATCTGACCAGAGAGCGTCACTTCCGAATTGGGAATTGCATAGTTGTGTCGCTTCTCGACTTCAATAATCTCCCCAGCAAGAGGCTCGACAGTATCATAATCAACATAGTTTCGAAACACTGCCCAGGCTGTATCCCAGTACTCGTCGAACTCTTTCTGAATGTTCGACCAGATTTCGCTGAACTCGCTTGCTATCTTCGACAGAGAGTCGTTAGCACTCGTCGTCATTGCAAGCTCGCCTGCTTCACGATCTCGGTTGTTTGAGTAGTAGCCAGCGAGACCTGCGTGAACGACTGTCCCGAACCAAAGTGCAGGTTCAGGCTTGACGGGTCTCCAAGAAGAGAGGAGTACACTCTTTCTTCGACAGTCCAGGAAGTCCCGAAGTTGGGTTACTGAAATTGTATTATGCATGTGTCTCCTTTGAGAGATAGAATTGAACAAGATGATATGCATCCCGCTGATGGGGTGTCGGCTTTGGGAACTGATTCGTCGGGAATGCTCCCTTCGCTGCACCCAGCTGCTTCCAAGTCCCTGGAGCAATCGTCACATGAACTGGGAATAGTCGAATGAGGTCTCCGATGATCTCTTGGAGTTCTCTATTCATCGACGAGCGTGTAGGGATGGGTGTATCTTCGATGATGACAGTTGCGTGGGGGTGACAGACGACATTTACCAAGATCGACTCCATCAAGTCCTCGTGTAGAAGATTCCCTGACTCGAGAAGAGTCCCGTCTCCGCTAACGATGGCATACCCCGTCGTAATCCCAGGATCGAGACCTACAAAGATCTTTACGTGATTCGAAATCATCCCTCCACCTCCGTGTGCGCTTTCAGCCACGCTACGGCGTAATCTCTTGCGTTTTCATTGTTCCAGTATGCCGCGACTTTCTCAATCACCTTCCTTGCCTCATCCAGTTCGGTGCGGAGTTGGATGCGTTGCATAAGCAATTCTCCGTTCTGATTACACAACAGCAAACCCTTTCGCGTCAGGTCGGCGGGTATTTCCGGCTCCTTCGCCGCAAAACGGGGGCAGGACGCGTCGGCAGTTGTGCGTGCGCCCTGCTTGTCATTGTATTCTTCGTGACAATAATGTGCGTGGTTCTCCTCAACATTATCGCACCCATACCAATGCTTACAATTTCCACAGGTATTCATTTCTTCACCTCAATTCGTTCTAGAAGAGCAAGTAGATCAGTGTTCGTGAGACGTGCTATATCCCGGAACTTCCCAATCAAGTTCTCTGTCACAAGATCATCAGTCGTCCCGGGACATTGCAACGAGATGACAACTGGTGAATGATCCAACCCGATACGACGAACACGAAACGAGCTTTGAAAGATAGCATCTGCATCCCACGACCTATCACAGTAGACGATTGAGTTAGCTTGTGTAAGTGTCAATCCATACTTGCCCGTACCAATCGAGATGATAAGTACTTCCAACTTCTTCGATTGAAATGCATCGATGATAGCTTGTCTCTCTTCGGGCGAAGTCTCTGAGAAGATCAACCCAACTTTCCAGCACTTCGATAGTCTCTTCTGAAGAGATCTAGCTGTCATGATCCAATGCGTCCAGATTAGAACAGGAGGTTCAGCCCGCTCTGTCTCGAGGAGATCTTCGATAGCATCAAACTTGCACGAGGTATCGTCGAACGACGTATCGAGAGTCTGGAGTCCAGAAACGACTTGTTGAAGTCGAACGAGCTGTGCCATTCGATTCACAACAGTCATCTCTTCGCCCGATGCAAGTTGTGTCTTGAACTCTTTGAGAAGATCCGTGTAGACGGCTTTCTGACCAGGGAGAAGATCAAGCTCGATCGTTTCTTGAAGTTCTTCGGGAAGATCGATGACGTCATCCATGCTACGAACGAACATGATATCCTCGAACTCCTTCTGCATGTCAATATTCTGTCGGGAACCTGCAACACTCCATCCCCACTGATCCCGTACAACATAGCAGTACTCCTCGGCGAATCTCCAGTAGCTCGTAAAGACTTTCGGAAGCAGGATCTGGAATTGAGCAAACAGATCATCCAAGTACCTTGATGTAGGCGAGCCCGATAGAGCCCAGATCTTCGTCGCATTCGCAGTCACTTTTCGAATGACCTTTGTACGCTTTGCAGCTCGATTCTTCACAAGAATTGACTCGTCGAGAACGATTAGATCCCAATTACGCACGAAGAAGTCTGGGTGTCGAACGACTGTATCATAGTTCGTGATCGTCCATCGTGCCCCCCAGAGAGGCTCCCCTCCGTGACAGAAGATGACTTCTTTATCAGGCTCGTTGCCCCAAGTCTTGATCTCGCGACCCCAAGTTCGTAGAAGTGTCAGTGGGGCAATGACGAGTATCTTCTTGAAGCCATACTCCTGTGCAGCGATGACTGCAACAGCAGTCTTTCCAAGCCCAGGTGACAGACAGATCATGGACCCCCGATGATGTGTCTCTGCGAGGAAGGTGACTGCCTCTTGCTGGAAGCTGTACAGTCTATCCCACATCGGGTGCTTCCCGAGGTGAACTGAGAAGTTGAGACCTACTTGCAACGGGACTGTCTTCCCGAGAGCTCTACAGAGCTGATGATAGCTAGCCCGAACGCCGGGGAGACGATACTGATCGACGAGGATCTGCTTCGCTCCTAGATTCTTCATGATAGCTTTGTCAGACGAAGACGTGACGTCTTCGATGATGTAGCCAGTCGAGTCTTCGCGTGCGATCATCATTTGACCCTCTCATATCTACTCTCGAGATTTCTCGATTGGATATTATAGAAGAAGCCTGGTGTCCCTTCGAGGTCAAGCTGAACTACCCCATCAAGGCTCAACTTCGCGTACTTGAAGATCTTCCCCGACTTGCGATGCTTCCATCTCGTCCCGACGAGATCAGATGACACAGCGTCTGTACCCTTCAGGACTTTCGTCTTCTTGAGAGCTGCAATGACTGCTAGTGAGCTTTCCCGAAATGAGAAGAAGATGTCATCGAGATGAACCAACCAAACAAGCTCAGGGATCGAAGGGTGAGCCCAGACTTGTCGATCGACCACACCTTCACCTTGGGGGGTTCGAACGAGGGAACCTACTTTGATCTCGGGCATGTGGGCACCCCGACGGTGAGGTGCATCATGTACTGATCCACCTCGATCATCTTGCGGATGAGTATTACATACAGTAGAAGATGAAATAGTTGAAGAATCATGAGCGTTTGGCTGCTCGGGTAGCATAGTCGAAGACGACTGAGTAAGCACGTTCGATTGCTGCTCCTCGCGCCCCAACCAGAACGGATTCTCCACGCGCCTGAACATTCGTAGTCCGGCGCCA
>Ga0315284_10000475_pt1 | contig 54888 bp, 43 predicted proteins | sample YL17G09_16_MG_FD_203696 | JGI IMG/M metagenome (GOLD analysis project Ga0315284, IMG submission 203696) | Sediment microbial communities from Yellowstone Lake, YNP, Wyoming, USA - YL17G09_16 | ecosystem: Environmental > Aquatic > Freshwater > Lake > Sediment | place: USA: Wyoming | collected...
TATGTGATAGTGGCTAATCGCGGCGTATACATGCCCCTCCGGGGCATTTATTGGGTTCAAATGGTTAATTATTGCCGGATAACATAACTGAATGCAAGGCAATAAAAACAATAACAAGGGGACAGATCTCACCCGCCGCGTGAGTGAACTGTCGAAGAAAGCAAACTCGCTCCTAAAAAAAGGGAAAATGGAAGAGGCGAGAACGCTGTTCGAACAGGCATACCAAATCGCACCGGACAATCCTTACATCCTCGTCGGACTTGGCGACGTTTTCCGCAAGCAAAACCAGCCCGAAAAAGCGCTTCAGTACTACAACAAGATCCTCGCAAACGAGCCTGACAATATCTTCGCGCTCCGCGGCATGGGCGGCGCGTTTCACGCAATGGGCCAGTTCGACAAGGCCATCGAGACGTGGAAGAGATACGTGGAGTTGAACGAGTTCGACTTCTTCGTCCTGACGCGCATCGGCGACACGTTCAAGAAAATGGGCCACTACGAAGAGTCGGAAAAGTACTACCTCAAGTCCCTCGAAATCAACAACGGCGACAAGTACACGTTCCTGGGCCTTGGCGACCTGTACTACAAGATGAGCCGCGACGACGACGCCATTTACTACTGCGACAAACTTCTTGAAATCGACGAGAATTTCATCAACATTCTCACGATGGTCGGCAACGTCTACAAGAAGCGCGACAACTACGACAGGGCGCTCGAATATTACCAGCGCGCGCTGAAACTTGAGCCGAACAACTCCTACGCGCTTTATGGCATCGGCGACTGCTACCGCGGCAAGGGGATGTACAAGGAAGCCATCGCCACGTGGGAGCGCCTGCTGGAGGTCAACCCCCGCAACGACAACATCCTGGCGCGCATAGGCGACGTGCACTTGAAACTGGGCAACGACGAGGAAGCCCGCCAGTGCTATCACCGCGTGCTGGCCCGCAGCCGCAACAAGTACGCGCTGCTCGGCCTCAACAAGATCCTCCGCAAGGAAGGCAAGTACGACAAGGCCATCCAGAACTACAAACTAATCCTCGCCACGGAGCCGGACGACCCGCGCGTCCTCAAGGAACTTGAGGCCGCCATGGCCGAAAGCGCCGCCGCGCCCCAGGCCCCTGCCCCGCCCGAGGGCGGCCCCGAGGCCCGTCCCACCGCCGACTAGCCGCCCCTTCCAATCGCCGCCGATAAATGTTATACTGTCGCGCTATCAAACCCGATAAAATAACCAGGGGAACCGCGGTCCGCATAAACGTACCGGAGCATGAACATGAGCGAAGACCTGCAGAGGGATTTTACGAAAGATGAGACCTGGCGCGTGTTCCGCATCGTCGCGGAATTCGTGGAGAGCACGGAGGAGTTGTCCAAGGTCGGCCCCTGCATCGCGGTATTCGGCTCGGCCCGCCTGCCCAAGAGCCACAAGTATTACAAGAAGACCGTGGCGCTTGCGAAGAGGCTGGTCAAGGAAGGGTTCAACATAATCACCGGCGGCGGCCCGGGACTGATGGAAGCCGCAAATTACGGCGCTCAGCAGGCGAAAGGGCTTTCAGTGGGTCTCAACATCGAACTCCCCCACGAGCAGCGCCCCAACCAGTACATCGACAAACTGGTGAACTTCAAGTATTTCTTCGTGCGCAAGGTCATGTTCGTGCGCCATTCCGTCGGCTTCGTCATCATGCCCGGCGGCTACGGCACGATGGACGAACTGTTCGAGTCCCTCACGCTCATCCAGACGCACAAGATTCAGCCGTTCCCGGTCGTCCTCATGGGAATGGATTTCTGGAAGGAGATGATCGATTGGATAACGCGCACGATGATCCGCTTCAAGACCGTCAGCACGGTTGAGATGGATTTCCTGATATTGACCGACAGCATCGACGAAGCGGTGCGGCACATCACGAGTTTCCGCGATAACAACAAGGCCCTTTCCCCCGCGAACGACCCGATCCCGCGCGAGTAAGGCGAGGGGGTCAGACGCCAAAGAGGACCCCGACCTTTCATTTGAAAGAAAGTGAGGAACGTCGGGGGACGGGAGGGGTCTGACCCCGGCAGACGTTTCCATGACGTACCGTCAGCCTTTCTCCATCAGGATTTCGCGCGCCATTCCGGCGAGGTACATCGAGCCTGTGAAGCAAGTCAACTCATCCGGCGGGGCTTTCAGCGCGCCGGCGTAAATGGAGCGCGCGTCCTCGCGCCATTCAATCTTCACCCCCGCGCCCGCCTCAGCAAACGCCTTCTCGAAAATCGGCAGCAGCCTCTCCTTCCTGCACGCGCGCGGGCTGGCGGTGTGCGTGAGAACAATCGACGCCAGTTTCATCTCCGCCGCGCGCGAGGCGATGTGCGCAACCATCCCGCTTATGTCCTTGTCGTCCGCGACGGCGAAAACGAGGTTCATGCGCCGGTACGCGAATTCCTCATGAATTGTATCGAAGAGGCACTTGAGCGAGGCCACGTTGTGCGCGCCGTCGAGAATCACCGCCGGATCGCGGCGCGCCGCCTCAATCCTTCCCGGCAGTTCCACCGCCTCAAGGCCCGCGCGGATTGCGGGTTCGCCGACGGCGGGGAATTTCGCGGAAAGCAGCGCCGCCGCGGAAGCCGCAAGCGCCGCGTTCCAGCGCTGGTGCGCCCCCGGCTGCCGCAGGCGAAGCCCGGAGACTTTCCGCCCCGCGATGCTCACGGCAAAAGCGTTCCCATCCTCTTCCAAAATAATCTCGCGCCCCAGCAGGTACAGCGGCGCGCCGGCCTCCCGGCATTTTGTCTCAATCACGCGCAGAGCCTCCGGCGCGGCGACCGCGCTCACAACCGGCACGCCCGCCTTGATGATGCCCGCCTTCTCCGTGGCAATCCGCGCCAGCGTGTCGCCCAACTGCCTCATGTGGTCGAACGAGACATTCGTGATGACGCAGACGTCCGGGCGGATGACGTTCGTGGAATCAAGCCTTCCGCCAAGCCCCACCTCCATCACGGCGACCTCAACGCCGCGCTCGCGAAAATAATTCCACGCCATTCCGGTGAAAATCTCGAAGAACGTCGGCGTGGCAAACGGCTCGCGGCTCTTCGCGCACTCCTCCAGATGCGGCCGGAGCGCGTTGATTTGCTTGAGCAGCGCGTCCTTCGGGATCATCGCGCCGTCAACGAGGATGCGCTCTTCAAGATGCACGAGGTGCGGCGACATGTACGTCCCCGCGCGAAGCCCGGCCTTGCGCAGAATCTCCGTAATCATCAGCGCCGTGGAGCCTTTGCCCTTTGTGCCGGTGATGTGGACGGCGTGCATGGCGAGGTGCGGATTGCCGAGGAATTCAAGCATCGCGGTCATGCGGCGGAGATTCAGTTTCGACGAGTCGTAATCGAAATTGACGACCCGCTCGTAATTCGTGAACCCGAAAAGGAACTTGACCGCATCTTCGTACGTCGTGAAAGCCATCTGCAAACCTCCGCAATCGCCCCGCCATTAAACCACATCCCCGCCCCAAAGACAACGCCGCCTTGCCCGTTTGCTCGCCCTGTCCGGTAAACATTCGGGCGGATTGCACGGATTTGCTTTGCAATGTCACTGGGGCAGTTTATAATTCACCTGGAATGAAAATTTCAGGAGGCCGATTTCCGGGAGTAAGAAGTGGACAAGGCCACAACGCAACTCTTCAAGACGTACCTCAGTTCAATCCAGAGCGCGCTCCAGAAAGGCGATGCTGGTGAGCAAACGCATTACTCGGCGCTCAAGGCGCTGATTGAGTCGCTGTTTCCAAAGGTAATTGCGACGATCACACCGAAAGGAATTCAGGACGACGCAAAGGAGTCCATAAAACCAGATTTCAGGATTACGCGGGGCGACATCCCTCTGGGGCATATAGAAGCGAAGGACGTTGGAGCAGACCTGAACGCCGCGCAGAAGTCGGAGCAGTTGAAGCGCTATTTCAAAGCCCTGCCCAGCGTCATGCTTACGAACTTCCTGGAGTTCCGCTGGTACGTCGACGGCGAGTTGAGGGATGGTCGTGACGGCTACAAACTGGCGGTTATTGACACGCATAAAAAGCTATTTACCGACGCGGATAAAATGGAGAAGACATACACGCTTCTGACCGCGTTTTTGGAACATAACTATCCTTCGGTCGGCACGCCGCAGGAACTCGCGGAGCGTATGGCGCAGATGGCGCACCTATGCAGAGAGACAATTGTTGAGACATTCAAACTGGAGGCTGAGACTGGTTCTCTGCACGAGCAACTTATGGCGTTCCGCGAGAACCTTGTCCCAGACCTCACGCCGGAGGAATTCGCGGATATGTACGCGCAGACCATTGCGTACGGGCTTTTCGCGGCGCGGTGCGAGTGCGAAAACCCGGAGAAGTTTACACGGCGTGACGCGGCATACCTGATTCCCAAGACCAATCCTTTCCTGAGAAAATTCTTCGACCATGTTGCGGGGCCGGACCTTGACGCGCGGATAGAGTGGGTGGTAGAAGACCTTGTGGAACTTCTGCGGCGGGCGGACATGGCGGAGGTATTGCGGGATTTCGGCAAGCGGGTGCGCAAGGAAGACCCGGTTGTCCATTTCTATGAAACATTCCTGAAGGCATACGACCCAACCGTGCGGGAAATGCGCGGCGTCTATTACACGCCGGAGCCGGTGGTGAATTACATTGTCCGCGCCATAGACCACACGCTGAAAACGGAGTTCAACCGGCCTGAGGGATTGGCGGATCCTTCCGTCTATATCCTTGACCCGGCGTGTGGGACGAGCACGTTTCTTTACGAAGTGGTCAAGCACATCTACGAGCAGTTCCGCAAGAAGGGACAAAGCGGGATGTGGGACGGGTACGTGGAGAAGTATCTTCTGCCGCGTCTTTTCGGGTTTGAATTGCTGATAGCGCCGTATGCGGTAGCGCACCTGAAACTGGCCCTTCTGCTCAAGAATCTGGGGTACACGTTCAAGAGCGATGAGAGGCTCAATATTTTCCTGACCAACACGCTTGAGGAGGCGATTAAGAAGTCGCAGACTTTGTTCGCAAAATTCATCTCGGACGAAGCCAACAGCGCCGCCGCAATAAAGGAAAAGTTGCCGATAATGGTGGTACTCGGCAATCCGCCGTATTCGGGACATTCCGCCAACCGAAGTTATTATGTGCGCAATGTAAAGAAGGGGCAGGATTATCTGAAAAAAGTGAACGGGAAATGGGTAATGGTGGAGGCGGACCGGGATATTGACATAGAGCAACCGACTTTTATAGGGCGGCTGATTGACGATTATAAATTTGTTGACGGCGAACCGCTGGGAGAGAGGAACCCGAAATGGCTGCAAGATGATTACGTGAAGTTTATCCGTTTCGCGCAGTGGCGGATTACAAAAACGGGGCATGGCATTGTCGGCTATATTACTAATCATGGCTATCTTGACAATCCGACATTCCGCGGGATGCGGCAGTCGCTGATGGAGACTTTCGATAAGATAGATATCATAGATCTGCACGGCAGGCAAAAAGAGGTTACCCCGGACGGTTCAAGAGACGAGAACATCTTTGACATCACGAAAGGCGTGGCGATAGGCATCTTCACAAAGACGGACGGCGAAAATGTGAAGCGGCGTGTGCGCCACGCTGATATTTGGGGCACAAGGGTCGCTAAACAGAAGACCTTGCTTGCGCTCTCGCCAAAATCCAGAGTGCTGGAGACAATAGCGCCTAAATCGCCAAAGTATGATTTTGTGCCACACAATACGAAACTTGAGGCTGAATATGAACGGTTCTGGGAGATTACCGATATTATGGAAGTGAACAGCGTCGGGGTTGTTACCAGCCGAGACTCGCTTGTGTTGGGGTATTGTCAGGCGGATCTGAATAGGAAAATGAAACGGTTTTGTGACCTTTCCGTTGGCGACAATGATATTGTGGCTGAATTCTCGCTTCGTAATAAGAAGGATTGGAACATCTCTGATATTCGCCAACAATTGGCAAAGACTAATTGGCGGAAATCAATAGTAGAATGCCTTTATCGTCCTTTCGATTTTCGGACTCTTTGCTATGATGGATTGCTGATAGAACGTTCGAGAAAGAACGTTATGCGGCACATGCTGGAGGGAGGGAATCTTGGTTTGATTTCTGCCCGTTCCAATAAGACTGGTGCTTCCGATCATTTCTTTTGCTCACGTTTGATCACCGAGGCGAAGTGCGGAGAATCCACCACCCAGTCCTATCTGTTCCCCCTATATCTCTATCCTAAAGAAGAAAACGGCAACAATGGCAAGGGTGGCGGGAATGGGAACGGATACCAGATGATGATAGCCGAGCCAAAAACGAAGTACGGCGCGCGAAGGCCAAATCTGAACCCCGAGTTCGTGAAAGAGATGTCAGCGGCGCTGAAGATGGAGTTTGTCGAGGATGGCAAGGGTGATTTGAAAAAGACCTTCGGGCCGGAAGACATTTTCGATTACATTTACGCGATTTTCCATTCGCCTACTTATCGGACGCGATACGCGGAATTCCTGAAAAGCGATTTCCCGCGCGTGCCGTTGCCGGAGGATGCGAAACAATTCAGAAAACTCGCGTCGCTCGGCGGGGAACTGGTCGCGTTGCATCTCATGGAGTCGCCGAAACTCGAAAGGCTGATTACGAAGTACGATGTAAATGGCGACCATCTTGTTGACAGGGTGCGGTACGTGGACGTGCGGAAACGGGTTTACATCAACGGCGAGCAGTTCTTCGAGGGCGTGCCGAAGGATGTGTGGGAATTCCAGATTGGCGGTTATCAGGTTTGCGAGAAGTGGCTGAAGGACCGCAAAGGGCGCAAATTGACGGTTGATGAGATTAGCCATTATCAGCGCATTGTGAAGGCGCTAAGCGAAACCATCCGCCTGATGAATGAGATCGACAAGGCGGCATTGCCGTGGGCTGGAAAATAGAGCGGATGCCATCGTGACGAAAGAAAACCGCCGGAGAGTAATCCGGCGGTTTTTTGTTGCGTGTGTGCGCGGGGCCTTAGTTGCTGCTCATGGAGTAAGTTTTGCGGTCGAGGCCGAGTTTCTTCACGCGGTACCTGATGGAGCGGAACGTCATCTTGAGCAGTTTCGCCGCGTTGCTGAGGTGCCCGTTGCATAGTTGCAACGCCTCGCTGATGTATTTCTTCTCGAGCGTTTCGAGTTCCTTCTCAAGGTCAACCCCCTCCGGGCCGAGCACTGAGCGGACCTGCTCGGTGACGGACAGTCTGTGCGTGCCGAGGACGACGAGGTGCTCCTTTTCGATGACCTCGCCGTCGCTGAGCGCGACCGCGCGCTGGATGGTGTTTTCCAGTTCGCGGACGTTGCCGGGCCAGTCGCAGTTCTTGAGCACTTCAAGCGCTTCGGGCTCGAGGCGCATTGCGGGCTTTTTCATTTTGGCGGCGTATTTCGCAAGGAAATGCCCCGCGAGCAGCGGCACGTCCTCCATGCGTTCGCGCAGAGGCGGCAGTGTCAGCGGGATGACGTTGAGCCTGTAATAGAGGTCTTCACGGAAGAGGCCCTTGTCCACCATTTCCGCGAGGTCGCGGTTTGTGGCGGTGATGAAGCGGACGTCCACCTTCTTTGTGGTGGTGCCGCCGACGGGCCTGAATTCCTGGTTCTCGAGCGCGCGGAGGAACTTCACCTGCATCTGTGGCGACATCTCGCTGACTTCGTCAAGGAAAAACGTGCCCTTGTCGGCGACTTCAAGCAGTCCGCGCTTGTCGCCGGCGGAGCCCGTGAAAGCGCCCTTGACGTGGCCGAAGAGTTCGCTCTCCAGCAGCGTGTCGGGGAAGGCGCCGCAGTTTATGGTCATGAAGCGCTGGTCGGCGCGGAGCGAGCCGCGGTGCAGCGCGCGGGCGATGAGTTCCTTGCCCGTGCCGGATTCGCCGTGGATGAGGACGGTGGCGTCGGTCGGCGCGATGCGGCGGATCATGTCGAAGAGTTTCCGCATGCCGTCGTGGTTGCCGATGATGCCCTTGAACTCCTCGTCGGTGCCGGCCTGCACGAGGCTGCGGCTTTCGATGGCGCGTTCGACGACGCTCTTGATGTTGTCGTTTTCGAACGGCTTTTTGATGTAGCCGTAAGCGCCGAGCCTCATCGCCTCGACCGCCGTGTCCCACGTGGAGTATGCGGTGATGACGATGACCGGGACCGACTCGTCGCGCTCGCGTATGGCGCGCAGGAGGTCGGTGCCGCTAAGCCCGGGCATTTTCAGGTCTTGAATGATAAGGTCAATCTGGTTGTTTTCAAACAGCCTGAGTCCCTCGCTTCCGTTTCCCGCCGAAAGAACCGAGTAGCCCTCCTTGTTAAAGATGATGGCAAGGCATTCCTGCATGCTTTTTTCGTCATCGATGACAAGGATTGTTTTGTTTCGGCGATTCATAGGACCTCTTAAAAAGTTCATGGCTAGTGTTTTCAAACCAAAACCACACGCTGTCCTTGAGCCATTTGCGTCATTGCGCGGCCAAAACCGGCGCTCTGGTCTTTGCCGCCGCGGATTGCTGATTTACGATTTGGTCCACATTGCTTACGTCGATTGAGAGCGTGAACGTTGCGCCCGCTCCGGGGCTTGTATCAACGGTTAATTCGATTCCGTGCTGTTGCAGTATCCTGCTCACAATGGCCAGGCCCATCCCGACGCCCTTTTCCTTCGTGGTGAAAAACGGGGTGAAGATTTTGTCCATGATTTCCGCCGGGATTCCGGGGCCGTTGTCGCAGACGCTCACGAATATTGTGTCATGCGGGTGGTACCTGCGGCGCTCGGCTGCGCCCCGCTGCGGCTTGCCCGGCGGTTCCGCGCGGAGCGTAATGCGCCCGCCGGGGCTTATCGCGTCGAACGCGTTCAGGCCGATGTTCAGGAACACCTGCATCAACTGGTGCGCGTCGGCGACGCACATGAGGCCTTTCGGGTAATTGCGCACCAGTTCAAACGGCTTTTCCGGCGCGCGCGCCTGGAGGAGGTCGGCGACGTCGTCCAGTATCGCCGAGACGTTGCACAGGCGCATTTTCGACGGGCGGAGACCCGCGAACTGGAGGAAATCGCTGATTATCTTGTCGAGCCTGTCGGTTTCGCGGCAGACGATATTGAGCAGGCGCCTGTCTTCTTCCGCCGGCAGCGTCAGCCGGACGAGTTCCTGCACGCTGCCCTTGATGGAGGCGAGGGGGTTCCTGATTTCGTGGGCGATGGCGGCGGCCATTTCCTGAACGCCGCGGAGTTGCTCCGCCAGTTTTTCCATGCGCTCCATGCGCTTCCGCTCGGTGAGGTCTTTCAGGAAGACGGCGCGCGCGTTGTCGCGGGAGCGGTTGCTGCCGATGGGCCGCACGGAGACTTCGAGCGCCATGCGCTCGTCCTTGTGGCGGACGTACTCTATCTCGGTCGCCCTGAAATTGTCGCCGCTGATGAGGTTGCGCAATTCGGCGTCGCTGTCGCGGCGCAATACTTCCGCGGCCTTCCGGTTCAGCACGCTTGCGAGTTCCGGGTGGCCGAGCAAGTCAACGGCCCTCTGGTTGGCGAACACGATTCTGCGGGCTGAATCGATGACGAGTAGGCCGTCGTCGGAATTGCTGACAATTTCGCGGGTGAGGCGGCCAATGCTGGTGGCGCGGTGCGCGAGGCCTCCGGAGAGCATCGCCACCAGATAAAAGGCGAGCGAGTGGACGAACAGGACGTAGAAAAGCGTCAAGATGTCCGGCGCCTGCAGTCCCGCTCCCGGCGCGGGCCGGAACAGGATGGCGGAATTGCTGCAGCGGGCGGCGAAATCAAGAAGGCTCACACCGGCGAGGAAGATCGTCGCAAGGGAGGCAAAAACGACGCTGCTTCGAGCGGAGAGCAGGATGCTCGCGCCGAGGATGCCCGTAAAATATAGGAAGATGAAGTTGCTGTTCTGCGCGCCGCTCAGATACACGATGAACGTCACCGCGAGCACGTCAACGCCCAGTTGCAGGGCCGCGAAAGCGCGCATGTTCCGCACGAACCTGAACGCGAGGTAGTAACCGCAATTCAGGACGCACAGCCCCACCAGCAGGCAGTATATCTGCGCCTGCGAGTTGAGGAAGAGGCCGCGGTGCATCGGGACAAGCATGGCCACGAGGAAGAAGAAGATGACGACAAACCTGAAGAGCATCATCCCCTTCACGCGTTCACGCGCGGCCTGCGCTTCGTCCAGAATTCTGTACGCCATTCGCGGCATTTATCTCTCCGTACTATCTCCTGTCTTCAGCGCCTTTGCGCAAGCGCCGTCGCTCACACGGCATCAGCCGCCCTGGGCGAGTTTGCTCTGCAAGGCGAAAATGGGCATGAATATCGCAAGCACGATTCCGCCGACCATAACGCCCATCACGCCGATGAGCATCGGCTCAATGAGCGAGGTAAGGCTTTTGACGGTGGCGCTGACCTGCTGGTCGTAGAATTCGGAGATTTTTTCGAGAAGGTTTTCCAGCGCGCCGGATTTTTCGCCGATGGCGATCATCTTTGTTACCATGGGCGGGAAGACCCCGCTTGCGGCAAGCGGCACGGCAATGGTTTCGCCCTGGCGGACGTGGTCGCGCGCTTTGAGCACGGCTTCCTCAATGACCTTGTTGCCGGAGGTCGCGGCGACGATTTCCAGTGAACCGAGGATTGGCACGCCGCTGCGGATGAGGGTCGCGAACGTCCTGGCGAAACGGGATATGGCGACCTTGCGGAAAAGTTTGCCGAAGACCGGGATATTGAGGATGATTTTGTCCAACTGCTTGCGGCCGGCTGCGGACCTGCGCCACATGACGATGCCAACGACTGCCAGCACCGTCGCGCCGAGCAACACGAAGAAATCATTGCGCATGAACATGCTGACGGCCAGCAGTATCCTGGTTATGATGGGCAGTTCCATCGGCTTGTCCGGGGTGCCCATGGAGTCGAATATCGACTTGAACTGCGGGACGATGTAAACCATGAGGAAGACCGTAATCAGGGTTATGAGGCCCAAGGATATGCATGGATAGGTCATCGCGGCGCGGATTTCGCGTCGCAGCGCGGCGGTGGCTTCCTGGTATTCGGCCAGCCTGACGAGGATGATGTCCAACTGGCCGCTTGCCTCGCCGGCCCTAATCATGTTGACGAATATCTTGGTGAAAACGCGGGGGTGCTGCGAGAGGGCGTCGGAGAGGTCGCTGCCGCCGCGGACCAGTTCCACTACGTTGCCCAGGACGTAGCGGAAGCCTTTGTCGGTAACCTGCTCCTCCAGGATTTCGAGGCATTCGAGCAGCGGAATGCCGGATGAGATCATGGTGGACAGTTGGCGCGTGAAGACGACGATGTCGTCCTTTTTCAGGTGCGGCCTGGCAGGGCGCTTTTGGCCGGCCGCCTGGCTGATGATTTTCGTGCCGTGGCGCACGGCCTGGATGTTGAGGATGGTAAGGTTTTTCTTGCGCAGTTCCTGCACCACGTCGGTCTGCGTCGCGGCGTTTATGACGCCGGCGGTCTCCTGGCCCTCTTGCGTTTTTGCCACGTACTTGAACTCGGCCATTGGTGGATTCCTCAAAACATACCAATGAAAACAGCCACTCCAACCATGTTGAAGCGGCTGCGTGAATCCTGTGTCCGATGCCGGCATTGGGCCGTTGGACGGGTCCGCGCGGCCGTCTCAAAGTCGGAGACGTTGCCACGATTTATAGTCAAGTTGGACCCGTTTCCATACGGCCGCCAGGCCGTCTTTTCACTCGGCTTAACGGGGCTTTGCCCCGCCTCGCCGTTTTCCTCCTGCCGTTGCAAAATAGGTATCGTCGCTTTGATGACAAAAATTTAGCGCTTCGCCATTTTTTGTCGCAAATGCCGGAGAGCCGCCTCAGGCAAGGCCCGGCGTCTTGCAGGCAACGCGAAAAAAATGAAAGCCCGCGAAACCCGAAATATCGGGCTACGCGGGCTTCTGTTTCGAAACAGCCGGCGTCTCGTTGCCGGCACCGCGGTCCTATAACCCTACTTGCGGAGTCGCCTCATCAGCGCCAACCCACTAAGGCCGCTTAGCATGGCGATAATGCTGGCCGGCTCCGGTATGCACGGGATATCTATGCTGTATATGCGGTCGAGGTAGTGAGTGGTCGGGTCGCCATATCCGGACGGGCCGTCGATGCGCAAGGAATCCTCGTCCGTTACATAGACCTTGCCGTTCAAAATCGTAATCCCGCCGAAGCCGTAGTGGCTTGCTCCATAGCCTGTATTGACCATGCTGTCGTAAAGCGTCTGATTGAGCGACATATCGCTCACGAACAGTTGCTCAACCGTGCTCAGGTCGCCCTTTTCCGTGCTGACATAGGCGTAATCGCCGCAAATTGCGATGTCCTTGGGGTTGTCCACAGTTGTGTAAATGTGGCTCAATCCGTCGGCGGCAATCCTGTAAACCCTGTCGGCGGTCTTGTCCGAGACCCACAGGTTTCCATCGGCATCCGCGGTAACAACGCCGCGCAGGTCCGTCGTCGGCAGAGTATAGATGCCGTTGGTCGCCCACGTAGTATCAAGCACCGGGCTGTTAATGTTATCGATATTGTAACGCGCGACCTTGCCGGTGCCCCTGTTGCTGGCGTACAGGAAATAGTCGCTGCCTATTTGGGTTACCGTAACGCCTTCGATGGCGGTCGCGCCGGATACGGAAATCGACGCGGTCAGTGATGAAAGGTTCCCCGGATACACATTCACTGTTCCGCCGGCGCCGGCATAAACATATCCCCTGTCGTCAGTGGCGAGGGCCTTTGGCTGGGCGGTAACAGTGATGTAATGGAGCACTGCACCGGTGGAGGGATCTATGTTCACGATATTCAATGTCCCGTCGGGCAGGATGCCGTCGTATGCGTTCTGGATATGCCCGTAGTAAAGAGTGTCGCTGCCGTCCTGGCTTGCGGCGAGGCTGCGGATGGAGAACTTGTAGCCGCCGCCATGCTGGTTGACGTGCTGATACGGCATAGCCCAATCATAGGGCAAGGCAGACGCGACATTAGCGACCAAGAGAAATCCCAAAACCGCAAGAAGACACCACCTTATACTTATTCTCATTGTTCTACACCTCCAGATAAATGACCGAAATGCTGTTTCACAACACCAGATAAACCAGCCGCCGCGCCATTAACATCCTTACGTCGGCACGCCGCACCCGACGGCCAAACAACGGCGGATATTGAGCCGCGGTTACTCGGGGAGCGAATAGGGAATCGCTGATGAATACTATGGAAGATAAAGAGGTGCCCTGGACGGAATGCCGCTTAGCAGATAAGCCAAGCACGGAAACCGGCTGTGTTAAGAAACACACCAGCCTCCAGTCGCTTATTGGACCGATTGAGTCAATAAACCGCACAATATGCGACCAAACCGCGGCCAAGCACTACTTATCTTTGCCCCGACTGACCCTTCGAAAAACCATAACTGTTTACCAGTTCACCACTAGTGGTCGCGACAATGGGTTTGCCATCCCACAAAACGCTACGGTCGAAAAGGCCCTGGTCAGAGGCTCATTTCGCCGTAGCTAAGGAGTGGTGCCTGTGTTACAGTTAAGCACCAAAATTATACCCTGTCAAACCCGTGTTGTCAAGGCAAATTTATCACCCAACCGTAATATCTTCAAATCGCATAACCCAAGCGCCTACACTCGACAATAACTCGCAAGCGCTTGTCTTCCCATCGTTGACCGCGAGAATACCTAGTCTTCAAGGATGAAGGTTACCTTCATGCGCGCGCGATATTCGGCTATCTTGCCCTTTTCGACATGCGCCGTCAGTTTCTCCACTTCGAGGCCGGTGATGCCGCGCAGCGTCTTGCCGGCGCGCTCGAACCCCTCGTCAATGGCTTCCTGGAAGCCCTTCGGCGAACTCGCCGTAATTTCGGTAACTCTTGCAACTGCCATGCTTCACCTCCTGAAAAAAGTTTCGCCATGTGCCGGTATATGCTACTTAATTCGCTCTCAGGAAAATCGCAACATACTTGTGTATTCATTGCCCCATCAAAATGTTATAGCCAGCCGGGCGTCCTCCTATCCCGTGGATTTGAAGCGCTTGGTTGCTTTTTTGAACAGGCGCTTGCGGAAGCGCGGACTGGTGAAGTTGCCGCCAATCGTGCACAGCAAATCCCAGAACAGCCGCCCGCTGCCGAGCCGCCGGACCACCGGGTGCGCCGTCATTTTGCGGATGACGGACCAAATGTGCGCCGGCGTGTAGAAGCGGCGGTAGATGTCGTACTGAATGTCGCGCAAATCCTTGATGCCGTACCAGTCGGAATAGACGTAGTGGCGCCGTCCCGTGTCGATGTGGTAGCCGCGCGTCTTGTTGACGAACTCGGCGAATTCGCTGCCGGGGTAGGCGTACAGTTTGTTCGGCGAGATGAAGTCAACGCCGATTTCCCGCGCGAAGAGTTTCCTGATTCCGCGTTCCAGGACGAGGTCGCAGATTTCCTCCACGCGGTTGAGGTTCCCGGCGAAGTTCGCGTCGGCAAGGTAGATGCGGTCGGAGGGGATTTCCTCGAACTCCTTCACCACGTCTTCCGCGCTCCGCGGCGCCCACGGTTGAACGTCGCCGTAGATGTTCTCGCGCCACTTGCAGAAGGCGCAGCGCATGGGACAGCCGATGCTCGTGAGCACGCTGTCGCCGGGGCGATGCAGGCTCGGATACGCATAGCGGCGGAAGGCGCGGTCGATGTGGAAGGCGTTCACGTCCAGGTGCCGCACTATCGGGTTGCGCACCACTTCGCCGTTGCGCCGCCAGTAGATGCTGTCGATGTTCCGGGGAGAGCCGGCCTGGATGAGTTGCCTCGTCGTGCCCTCACCGTAGCCCATGACGAGCATTTTGATTTCCGGGAAGCGCGCGAGGATGTCGTCGGCTTCGCGCGTAACGTGCAGGCCGCCGGCGATGATGTCCGTGTCGCGCGGAAGCCCCGCCTCCTCGCACCAGCGCGGGAGGGAATGAATCATCTCGTCAACGTATTTGTCCGTGCCCCAGTTGATGCTGACGCCGATGAGGTCCGGGCGGAAAGCCTTGATTATCGCGGGAAGCGGCTCGCTCTCGACGCGGAGGTCAACGACCATGAGGTCCTCCACCGCGTCCTTTATGGCGGTGGCGATGACTTCAAGGCCCAGAGGCGGAATCATCATAAGCCGGTTGTAAAGGAACTCCGACTTCTTTTCCTTGCTGTACGGATATATCAGTAAAACCCGTTTCCAAGCCATTGATTATGCCCGTGAGAAAGGTTGCGAGAACGGGGTGATTTTACCGAGATGCGCGAAAAAGTCAAACGCGGACAGAACCGCGAAGATGCGAAGGACACCAATTGGGAAGAATATCGGGGCAGGCCGGACCTACAACAGACTTGCCAGTTCCTCTTTGGATACGCCGCTCTGCCTGAGAATGTCGCGTAGTATGCCTTTGGCCAGTTCCCTGTGTAAAGGTACGATTGTGCGGTAAGTCTTTCCCGGTGTGATCTTCTGCAAAGCCACGTGGCTTCCCTTTTGCCGAATCTCCTGAAAGCCGGCTTTCTTCAATGCCGCCAAAAGTTGTTTGCCGGATACCGCCGGTAACTTTGTCATCAGCCTATCTCCACCGTCGTCCACAACGGCTTGACCGGCGATGGCGGCATATCATCGAGGCCGAAACTCTCAATGTACAGTTCTATGGCCTCCTTGATATTCGCCTCAGCCTCGGCGATTGTCTTGCCCTGCGAGGTAACGCCCAACTCAGGGCATCTTGCGATGAAAAACTCGTTTTCCGGCACAACAGATATCGCGAAACTGCGCATGTGATCCTCCCAAATGGGATAACTTTAACACCCGCTATTATATCGCCATTGCCCGGTAATTTCAAAAATACTTTTGCGTCACCCAAGAAAAGAGGCGGGTTTCCAAAACTCGCCTGACGCGCTTTTTATCCGGCGGCGCCGGGACCGAATGGCGTTCGGCCACGGATGACGATGGAGCAATCTTACCGAGATGCGCGAAAAAGTCAAACTTTCGCCGCCACCCGCCAATATTGAGGCGGCGCGCGTTTGACAGGGCGGACGGGGTTTGGTATGATTCACGCGATAAGTAAGAGGTTTCTCCTGTAGTTTCGGAGGCGTAATATGGCCAAGTACGATGATGACCCGCGCTCGACGTTCATGAAGATAACCAGAAGGTTCTGCAAGACCTTCTCCGGCTCTTTCATTCCGCAAGAAATAGCGCCCGGCGGCAAGAGCGCCGCGATGTGGGATCCGGCCGTTGATATTTACGAGACCGAGTCCGCGGTCGTGGTGCGCGTGGACGCGGGCGGGATGCACAAGAACGATTTCGAGATAAAACTTATCGACGACGTCCTGCATATCCGCGGCTGCCGCATGGAGAAGGAGACGGACTGCAAGACGCGCATCCACCAGATGGAACTCAATTACGGGCCGTTTGACAAGGAAATAGGGCAAATCCCCCCCGTTGACCTCGACAGGATTCAAGCCACCTACGCCGACGGTTTTCTCACGATAACGCTTCCCAAGTTAAACCCCGACAAGAAAAAGATTGATATTAAGTAGAGAGAGGAACTTCAAAATGCCGGAAGACCAGGACGAGAAAGAGCAGGGCCAGAACGAGGAAAGCCGGGATTCCTCCATGCCGGGCGAGGCGGAGGAAATCGCGGAGGCGCTCATCGGCGGCCAGACGGAGAAAATCCCGATTCCCGGCACCCTGCCCATCCTGCCCGTGCGGAACATGACGCTGTTCCCGGACATGATCGCGCCGATTATAGTTGGCAGGGAGAGTTCAAAGAAACTCGTTGACGACGCCCTCCTGCGCAATAAGATCGTCGGCGTGGTCGCGTCCAAGGACGACAGGGTAACCGAGCCGAAGGAAGAACACCTCTACCGCTTCGGCACGATCGCCAAAATCATCCGCATGATTAAATTCCCGGACGGCAATTACCGCCTTTTCATCCAGGGCATAAAGCGGTTCCACATTGAGCGCATCGGGCAGAAACAGCCGTACTTCGTGGCGGAAATAAAAGTCCTCGACGACGCGCACGACCCGGAGGACATCCAGATACAGGCGCTCACGCGCAATATCACCAATCTCTTCCAGCGAATCACCACCCTCATCCCGAATTTCCCGGAAGAGATGCGCATGGCGCTGATGAACATCACGCAGCCGTACAGCCTGGCCTACGTCATCGCGGCAAACACCAACCTGCCGAAGGAAGACAAGCAGAAACTCCTCGATAACAGGCCGCTCAAGGAAAAACTCGAAATGCTCACCCTGTTCCTCAACAAGGAACTGGAGGTCCTCGAAGTCGGCACGAAAATCCAGGAACAGGTCGAAACCGAAATGGGCAAGAAAGGCCGCGAGATCTATCTCCGCCAGCAGATGAAGGCCATCCAGGACGAACTCGGCGTCGGCGATGAACACGCGATGGAGATAAAGGAACTGACCGAGAAGATAGAGGCCGCGAAGATGCCGAAAGAAGCGCTCAAGGAGGCGAAGGCGCAACTTGAGCGGATCAAGCAGATGCAGATGGGTTCCGCTGAATACACCGTCGTGCGCACCTACCTCGACTGGATGGTGGCCATGCCGTGGTCGAAATCCACCGAGGACAACATAGACGTGAAGCACGCCAAGGAAATCCTCGACCAGGACCACTACGACCTTGACGACGTGAAGGACAGGATAATCGAATACCTGGCGGTGCGGCAGTTGAAGAGCGATATGCACGGCCCGATTCTGTGCTTCGTCGGCCCGCCGGGAGTCGGCAAGACGTCGCTCGGCATGAGCATCGCCCGCGCCATCGGACGCAAGTTCATCCGCATGTCGCTGGGCGGCATACGCGACGAGGCGGAAATCCGCGGCCACCGCCGCACGTACATCGGCGCGCTCCCCGGAAGAATCATCCAGGCCATCAGAAAGGCCGAGTCCAACAACCCCGTCTTCATGCTCGACGAAGTGGACAAACTCGGCATAGACTACCGCGGAGACCCCGCCGCGGCCCTGCTGGAGGTCTTGGATCCCGAGCAAAATTTCTCCTTCACGGACCATTATCTTGAGGTCGCATTCGACCTGAGCAAGGTGATGTTCATCACCACGGCCAACATGCTGGACCCCGTGCCGCCCGCCCTGCGCGACCGGATGGAAGTCCTCACCCTGCCCGGCTACACGGAGGACGAGAAACTGAACATCGCAAAGAACCACCTCATCCCGCAGGAGTACAAGGAACACGGCCTGAACCAAAGCCAGGTCGAGTTCAGCGACGACGCGATTTCCACGATCATCAACGAGTACACGCGCGAGGCCGGAGTGCGCAACCTCAGGCGCGAGATCGCAAACATCATGCGCAAGGTCGCGCGCAAGGTCGCCGAAGGCTCGAAGGAAAAAATCACCGTTGACGCCAAGAAGGTCGGCGAACTGCTCGGTCCGGAGAAATTCTTCTCCGAGGTGGCCGAGCGCATCACGGAGCCGGGCATCGCGACGGGGCTTGTCTGGACGCCGAACGGCGGTGAGATAATTTTCGTCGAGGCGATGCGGATGAAGGGCGGCAAGGGATTAATCCTCACCGGGCAGTTGGGCAGCGTCCTGCAGGAATCCGCCCGCGCCGCGCTCTCTTACATACGGGCGCACGCGAAAGCGCTGGGGATTGCGGAAAATTTCTTCGACACGAGCGACATCCACATCCACATCCCCGCCGGGGCCACGCAAAAGGACGGCCCGAGCGCGGGCATCACGCTCACCGTCGCGCTGATTTCCCTGCTGACCGGCAAGCCCGTGAGGTCAGACCTCGCCATGACCGGCGAAATAACGCTGCGCGGGAAGGTACTGCCCGTGGGCGGGATAAAGGAAAAAGTACTCGCCGCGGCGCGCGCCGGGCTGACGACCGTGATTTTGCCGAAGCACAACAAGAAAGACCTGCACGAACTGCGTCCCGAAGCCATCAAGGGCCTGCACTTCAAGTACGTGGAGACCATCGGCGACGCTCTCGGTTTCGCCTTCAAGGACGGCATGAAGTTCGAGCATGCGCACGACGAAGTCCAGGGCGGCGGGAAGAAGCGCGCCACAAAAACGAAACAGCAGGCCGACAAGCCCAACAGGAAAAGCGGAATCGCGGCGAAACGCCGCTGACATGATGAATTTGGCTGGCCGGGCGATTCCTGAATCGTTCCGGCCATTTATAAGGAAGCGAGCGGCAAGGATGAAGGTCCGGCTTCGCGACCAGCCGGAAAAATCCTGGCTGTCCGCTTTTTTTATGCCGCCGGCGCGTGCCGCCTTAACTTGCATCCTCGCGCCCCCTTTTGCTTTCAAGTAATAAAAACCATTTGACGATTACAACCGTACATTTGTAAAGCAAGATGCCGCGGGTACATGCCGCTTTGACAAATTGAGGCAAAACGTGTAAAATTATCCGGTTTCCAGCAACCCTGAAAGCCCGTTTTACTACCGAGGCGCCTTTGAACGCAAGAAGATACGGTGTGCCTGAAATCGCAGCAATCGCCGCAACCGTGGCCGCGGCGGCGCTGCTGGTCATTTTCGCGCCGGGATGGCTCAAGATACTGGCGGTTTTGCCGCTTGTGTTCGGCGCGTTGGTCGCGGCGTACGGCAGCCTGCACAGGGCATGGAAGACGTGGAAGAAAATCGCCGAGTACGTCGTCATGCCGATTGGCTGGGTCTTCCTGACAATCGGCTTTGCGGTCGGCGTCGGGCTGACGGCCCTGATTGCAAGGATTTTCGGCGTGAAGATGCTCGACATGAAGTTTGAGGAAAGGAAGACTTACTGGGTGGAGAAGCCGCGCAAAGAGGCGACGCTGGAAAACGCGGAGCGGCAGTTCTGAGCGGCCCGATATTCTGCGTGGCCTCGTCTGACCCCCTCGCCTGCAGAGAGTTATCGGTGAAAGAACTCAAATGTAAAAGCGGATGCGCAGGAATGGAATCTTGGAAATGATAATCGTTCTTTGCTCAATGCGTGATTGACGGCCCCTGAAACCTTTTGCCTGATAACTCCATGTATATTCTCGGAATCTCCTGCTTCTATCACGACGCGTCGGTCGCGCTGGTCAAGGACGGCGTGCTCGTCTTCGCCGCCGAGGAAGAACGCTACAGGCGCGAAAAGCACTACAACGAATTCCCAAGCATGGCCGTTCAGGCCGCGTTCAAATACGCCGGCATCACTCTTGACGACATCGACTACGTCGCGTTCTACGAAAAACCCTTCCGCAAATTTGAGCGCATGCTCCGCACGCAGGTCCATTCCTACCCGCAGGGCTACATGATGTACATGCGCTCGCTGCCCTCGTGGCTGAAGCGGAAGTTGTGGATACCGATCGTGCTGCAGAAGGAATTGGGCTACACGGGCAAAACGGTGTTCGTGGAGCACCACCAGGCGCACGCGGCGAGTTGCTTCTTCGTCTCGCCGTTCAAGGAGGCCGCGATCCTCACGCTTGACGGCGTGGGCGAAGACGCGACGACGAGCATCGGCGTGGGCCGCGGCAACAAGATTGAACTTACGGACGAAATCCATTTCCCGCATTCGCTGGGCCTGCTTTACAGCATGGTCACGGCGTGGCTGGGATTCAAAGTGAACAGCGGCGAAGGGAAGATCATGGGCCTGGCGTCCTACGGCAAGCCGCGCTTCCGCAAGGAATTCGAGGACATCGTCAAGGTCGCCGAGGACGGCTCCTTCCGCCTGAACATGGACTACTTCGCCTACACGCGGAAGATGAGCATGATAGGCCCGAAGATGATAAAGGTTTTCGGGCCGCCGCTCAAGGCGAGCGATGCGATGACGGAAAAGGCGATGGACATGGCGGCGACGCTGCAAACGGCGCTGGAGGGAATCGAGGTGAAACTGGCCCGCAGCCTGCGCGAGAAGACCGGCATGGACTACCTGTGCATCGCGGGGGGCGTGGGGCTGAACAGCCTCGCCAACTGGCGCATCATGCGCGAGGTGCCGTATAAGGACGTTTTCATCCAGCCCGCGGCGGGCGACGGCGGCACTTCGGTGGGCGCGGCGATGTACCTCTGGTGCCAACTGCTCGGCAACGAGCGCAAGTACGTGATGGAAGACGCCTTCACCGGCGATTCCTTCACCGACGAAGAGATTGAGAAATTCCTGCAGGCGCGCGAAATACCATACACGGCCGCGTCGATGGACGAAATCGTGAAGACCGCGGCGAAGGCGCTTGCGGAAGGGAAAATCATCGGCTGGTTCCAGGGCAGAATGGAATTCGGTCCGCGCGCGCTGATGAACAGGAGCATCGTCGCCAACCCGTGCATCCACGACATGAAGGAAGTGCTCAACGCGCGCGTCAAGCACCGCGAGCCTTTCAGGCCGTTCGCGCCGGTCGCAACGGAAGAGGACTACCAGAAGTATTTCGACATGCACATTCCGTCGCCATTCATGTTGCTCATTGGCGACGTTCACGAGGACAAGAAGAGCGTCATCCCCGCGGTAACGCACATCGACGGCACGGCCCGCGTGCAGACGCTGACGCAAGGCCAGAACCCGCTCGCCTACCGGCTGATAAAAGAATTCGGGAAACTCACCGGCGTGCCGGTGCTTCTCAATACGTCGTTCAACATCCGCGGCGAGCCGATAGTGCAGTCGCCGCTGGACGCGTACAAGTGCCTTGAGCAGACGGACATGGACTACCTGTTCATGGGAAAGTTCATCCTCGACAAGAGGGACATCGGGAAGAAAGAATTGAGCAGCGAGGCGCGCGCGCGCATCGCCGCGGACAGCGCGGTAACACGTTAGCCCCGGGGGTAAGAATTATGAAAAAGATCGAGATCACAAGACAGACAACTGAGTCTTTGTCCATCCAGGACTCTTCTTCTCCCGAGAAATTGAGGAAGACCACGCGGCTGTCGATCATTCGACAACTCTTGCAGTTTCTCGCGGAGGAAAAGAAATACTGGCTGATACCGCTGGTCATCCTTCTCATCGTCATAGGATTGCTGGTGGTGTTCATGCAGGTCGTCGCGCCTTTCTTCTACCCGCTGGTGTGAAGCGGCGTTGTTGAACGGAGCGCGATTCCGCGATATGGAGCGGAAGAAATGCACACAACCTCTGCGGAAGGTCACAAGGCAGGCCCGCTTCGCCGCTGGCTTCTAATCATCGCCGCGGCGGCGCTGGTGCTTGCCGCCATTCTGCTCAGTCACCGCCTCAAGCCCGGCGAAGCGCCCGAGTGGAACCCGCTGGTAATGGGATACACCGTTACGATGCTGATTCCAGCGGCGGCTCTCATTTTCAGCGCGGTCGCGCTATTCCTCACATCCCTTTCCCGAAGCCGCGAGGCGATGGCGCGCAGGCTTAAGCGCCTTGTCGCGTTCTGCGCGAGCGCGGTGTTGTGCGTCGTCGCGCTCGACCTCGTCCTGTCATTCTTCCCGAAACTCCAGAAGCCGTTCGTAGAGGCCGAGGCCCTGTGGCCCGTCGGCGAGTACAGCGTCCCGGACAGCGAACTCGGCTTCAGGACAAAGCCGAACCTCCGCGTAAACTTCCGCTTTCAGCCCTCGCGCTTCGGCGACATTCTCACGACCAATCAGATAAGCCGTCCCGAACCGTCCGGCGAAAAAGACATCGACGCCGAGATTTGCACGGATGCGGACGGCTTCAACAGCGACGGCGTGCCATCCGCATACGACATGCTCGCCGTCGGCGATTCCTACACCTGCCACACCAACGTCCCGCGAGACAAGTACTGGCCGTCGCTCGTGGCGAAAGAGATGACGGCCTCCCTTTACAACATGGGCGTGCCCGGTTATTGCCCGCCGCAGGAACTGATTGCGCTGCGGAAATACGGGATGCCGAAGAAGCCGCGCGTGGCGCTGTGGGGATTTTTCCAGGGCAACGATTTGACAGAGTCGGCGCAGTTTGACGACTGGCGCAAATCGGGAACGGATTGGGGGACTTTCACGCTGCGGCGCATGCATCTCGACAGGCCGTTCCCGTACAACCGGCCCGTCATCCGCCTCGCGATGTTTCTTGCATGGAAATCCGGGCTTGCGGCTTCCGCCCTGCCGCCCCTGCCCGATTACCCGGAGCCGCACAAACTCCGCATAGGCGGCGCGGAGAGGCCGATTGTCTTCAACCGCTGGGGCTTCCGCATTCTGTGCTGCTCGCGCGAGCAGTTGCAGCGCGACCTGCAAAGAAAGCAGGACCCCGGCATCCAGCCTAAACTCGGCTGGCTCGAAACGACTGAATCTTTGCTCGAAGCGAAAAAGGCGTGCGATGCGGCGGGCGTAAGGCTCATCGTCGTGTACCTCCCGGCGACGCTAGCCGTCTTTGGCGACGACGCAATCGACAAATTCGACAAGGAAAAGATTTTCCGGTTCGCAAAACTGCAATTGAATGAACTGCTGAAGAAAGAGGACGGATCGGAAATCACGCCGGATGAATTCATCGCGATGTTGAAGAAAAACCACAACGCGATTGAAGAGGAGATGAAGGATTTCTGCTCGAAGAACGGCATCGAGATGGTGGACACCGTTCCGGCGCTGCAGGCGAGCCTCCACGCGGGCGAGTGGCCGTATTATTCATACGATACGCACCTAAATGTCCGCGGAAACGAGGTCGTGGCCGATACGGTCTGCAAATACCTCAAGTCCAATCCGCAGGCGCCTCCGGCGTCGCCCTAATCCAGCCGCTTCATCCGCTCCGGGTACGTCCGCGCAAGGTCAACGTAGTTCTGCTTGAAGATTCGCCACTGCGCCTTCATTTCCTCGGTAACTTCCTTGACGGATTTCGCCGGCGCGCCGACGTTCACCGTGTTCGGCGCGATGACCTGGCTGTTCTTCACCACGGCTCCTTCCGCGACAATCGCCCACTCGCCCACCTCCGCGTAGTCGCTCACAATCGCGCCCATGCCGATGACCGCGTAATCGCGGATCATTTTGGCGTTGTGAATTATCGCGGCGTGGCCGACCGTCACCCAGTCGCCTATCGTTGAGACCTCGCCGGGCCGCGCGTGGAGCGTGCAGTTCTCCTCGACTGAGCAGTTCCTGCCGATGACGACTTTCCCGTAGTCGCCGCGGATGACCGCGCCCGCGCCGACAAAAGTCCCCTCGCCGATTGTAACATCCCCTATCACGTCGGCCGTGGGGTGGACGTACGCGCCCTTGCCCACCTTCGGCGAGCGATTGTCAAAAGAGTAAAGAGCCATGGGTTCCCCCGTTTCCGATTTGAGGTTTTTCCGCCCCGCATGGAGGGCGCAAAGGGACGCATTATAACATCGCCGGTTCTTGTATCAAGTTGTCCACGGCAAATTGCCGAATTTAATACGGACAAGGCCGTTCAAGACAGCCGAGACGTGACGGACGCAGGAAGGCGGCCGGCGGCCGATGCAATTAGTTTTTTCGTATTTACCGTTGACAAATCACTTTTATGTTTTATAATTTATGAAGTTAATCCAAATTATCCAACTCATTCGGAAAGGAATCGCCGTGAAATATTCCGCCCTTCTAATCGTCCCCGTTCTGGCGCTTCTTGCCGCAGGCTGCTCGTCGCAAAAGGATGAAATAAACAGGAGATACATTGACGCTCACCGTGGAATGCGCGTGCAGCCCACCACTCCCACGCCGGGACAGCCGCCCATTACACATGTTGGCGCCCCGAATAACTGGACACCCGCGCCATCGCCGGCGCCGACGCCGATGCTTGCCGCCAAGGTGGTAATCGATGCCGGCCACGGCGGCAAAGATCCCGGAGCGCACAGCGCCGCGGGCGCAACGGAGAAAAATATAAACCTCGCAGTGGCACTTGCGGCGGCCAAATATCTTCGCGAGAAAGGCATACAGGTCGTCCTCACGCGCGGCAATGACACTTTCGTGGAGTTGTCGGAGCGAGCCGACAGAGCCAACCGCAACGACGCACAACTGTTCGTCAGCATCCACTCCGACTACAACAAGGACCCCTCGAAGAAGGGACACACAATCCTTATGCCTCAAGACAATTCCCCGCAGGCGAATCGTCTTGCCAGTCTGATTTCAGCCAACTTGGCCGCGGCCGGTTCTACCGTGCACTCGCTGCGCGAGGACGACCGCGGCCTGTATGTTCTGAAGCACACGGATTGCACTTCTGTTCTCGTGGAGTTGGGCTTCTTGTCCAACAGGATGGAGGCCGCCGCGTTGGCCAGTCCCGAGAATCAGGCGTCTCTGGGCAAGGCAATCGGGGAAGGGATTTTGGAGTACCTCCAAGGCCGGAAACCGTGAAATAAACGGAACGGTCCGCGCGGCGGGCGTGCTTCAGGGGTTTTTGTCTCCTCCCTCGAGCGCCCTTTTTGCCTCGTCGAGTTTGGCCGCGGCGTCCGCCTTGAGTTTCTCGTCCGGTTTCAGGTCAAGGCACTTCTGGAAATTCGTCCCGGCTTCCGCGTACTGTCCCATGTGCATCTTGATAATGCCGATCATGTAGTAAACCGACGCATTCTGCCCGCCGACTTCCAGCGTCTTGCCCAGGTCCGTCACCGCGCTCTCCAGGTCGCCGGAATTGTAATGAAAAAGCCCGCGCTCCCAGTAATACTGAGGGTTTTGGGGCGACAACTCGACGGCCTTGTTGAAATCCGCCAGGGCGTCGGCCTGCTTCTTCTGCATCACCTCGACCTTTGCGCGGTCAATGTAAGCCGAACCGTCGTTCGGGGCCAATGCCACCATCTTGCTGAAATCTTTCAACGCCGCCTCGTTGTTCCCGATGTTCACGTAAAACGTCCCGCGCTGTCCATAGAGATACGCCAGATCGGGAAACACCTCCACCGCGCGGTCAAGGTTCGCCGCGGCGCGTTCGTTCATTTGCCTGTAAACGTAGTAAGTCGCAAGGTGGAGATAGGCCTCGTACTGGTAAGGATTGATTTGCAGGGAATTGACACAATCATCAAACATGCCGTCAAGGTCAACCTCCTTCCCGCCGTCCGCCCTGAAAAGCCTCAGCAGCGCCAGCGCCCTGTCGGCATAATACTGGGCCGCGGGATCGGCCTCTATGGCGCGCGTGAGCAGGTCGCGCGCCTGCGCCAGCATCGGGGCGGCCTCGGCCGCGTTCGCGGCAAGCGAGGCCCTTGCGAGCAGATTAATGGCCTTCGCGTCCAGGGCCGGCGCAAAATCCTTTTCCAGCGAGAGGGCCGTGGCGCTGTCCTTCTCGGACTCGTCGAATTGTCCCAGCAGCGCCCTGCAGCGTGCGCGGCCGGCGAAGTAGCGCGCCTTCGACGGCTCCAACTCGACTGCCCTGTCATACGACTTCGCGGCTCCAGCGTAGTCATGCAGGAGCATCAAATATCCGCCCCTTACGCAATGCGCCTCGGCGTACTTTTCGTCCAGTTTAAGCGCCCTATCGACGTCCCTTGTCGCGTCGGCAAAGCGTCCGATGCTCATAAGCGTTACCGCCCTCGCGCAATACTCCTGCGGGCTGGATGGAGATTTGTTAAGGCTGTCCATCACGTCCATCTCCCGCAGGCCGCGGGCCGCCGTCGCGTTGAGGGGGTTATACTTCAGCGCCTGCGCGAAATGGCGCCTGGCTTCCTCGTACAGCCCGTTCTTCGCGCACCACGCCCCCAGTTGCGCCAGCGTGTCGGCAAAAGTGAAATTGATGGACTCCAGCCGGTAGTCGTACTCGTCGCGTATCGCCGCCTTGTCTTGCGGCTTCAACACTATCGCCGATTCCGCCACGCGCCTTTCGCCCTGAGGGGCGCTGACCAGGAGCATGAAGTACGAGTCGCCCTTCGGAACGGCCACGACGCAGTAAACGATGTCCGCGTTCTTCCCGGCCGCCTGCGGCACGCGGTTGTATGTTACTTTAAGAAGGCCCTCGCCTACTTCCTCGTTGTACTCCATGTCCGTGGCCTTGATGTCCGCGGTAAAGCACGGCGCGCTAAGGATTACCAGGTATGTCTTCTTGCCGAAGTCGGGCTTGACATCAGCGGAGACAATCTTTGCGATGCCGTTGCTTGCCGATTTGAAACGCTCGGACATCTTCGCATCGAGTTTCTGCACGTCATCGTCGGACTTCAGCGCGTACAGGAAAGGCCCCTCGCTTTCCTCCGCCACCGCCTCGTTAAGCGCGACCTTGCCCTGGGTAACCGTTTCAAACGACGCTTTCGGCGCTTCCTGCTTGGGAAGTATGGTCTCTATGCCGGCCGGCTTGAGCGCCGCGGGCATGGTCTCCGTGCCGTAATCGGCGAGGAGCGCGGCGCCGCTCTTGGGCAGGCGCAGGATCGTGAAGAAAATCCGCAAATCAGGGGCGACGAGATATTCGCGCTTTTCCCATGTGTATCCGAATTTGATTGTCATGACTTTCTTGTCGGAGTCAAGCGTAACCGACTTTATCTCCACCGCGTAGTTGTCTATTGGCCGCGTAAAGATGCCGACGTACTCATACTTGCCGAAATCCATCTCCTTGTACGCGTTGAGCGCGTCACGGAAAGCGGGCTTGGACTCCGGATAGGCCCTGGCGATCGCCGCGCTGATGTTGTCCGCGGCCTCCACGGATTCGATGACGACGAGAGCCGGCGCCGGCGCACCCTGCACGCCGCCCTTGAGGCCAGTGGCAATGGAGCCGGACGCCGCGACCTGATGTTCCACGTCCGTAGTCACGGCCACGGCGATCGATGTGAACGCAATAAGACCAACCATAATCAGAAGGATAGTTCGCATACGCGCCACCTTTCCTCGGAAAGATGATTAAGATGTGTGAACGCGGGTATTTTACGGCGGGGCGGCGCTGATTGCAAGCGGAAGGAATTTCCGCGAAATTAAGAGATTGAACGCGCTGGAGGAGTTGGTATAATGGCGGCGCCCGTGTTACTTTGCTGAGGGAGAAAACGAGTGACGATTTCGGCCCACGTCATTAAACTCGCCGCCGCGCCGACGGAGTGGTGGAATTACAAGTGGGTCACGGAACCCACGCCGGGAATGGTCACGGCGCTCCTCGTGGTCGTCCTCGCCCTGCTGGCGGCGCTGATTGCGGTTGATATTTTCTCCGACCGGCGCCACAGGGCCGCGGTCCGGCGGCGCAACTGGGAACTCTTCGACGGCATCACCCACATGCACGGCCTCGTCCCAACGGAAATGGCCTTCCTCAAGCGCTTCGTCAAGTACCAGCCGGAGGAAAATCCCGTCGCGATAGTCAACTCCCCCGCCGAGTACGATTCATGCGTCGAGCGCGAACTCGCGTCCCTCTCAAAGCGCGGGGCGACGGAAGCGGAGATAGACGAGACGCTGAACCTCATTTCAACGCTCCGCAGAAAACTCGCTCTGGACAACCTGCCGCAGGGGCAGTTCCTCCATTCCACGCGCGGACTCCTTCCGAACCAGGAAATCAAGATCCGCGCCGTCGGCACCGGCGAGACAAGGGAATTCGACTCCGTCATCGTCGCCGTCACCGAAAAGGAATTGACGATTACCGCGCCGCGCCTCAAGGGCGAAATATACCACGTGGACCCGGGCACGGATGTCGAGGTAAACCTCGTCAGGAGAAACGACGCGATATATGTCTTCGAGGCGCGCGTGCTCAGGACATTTGTCGGGCGCGCCCCGCTGGTCACGCTGTCGCACACGAACGACCTCCATCGAATCCAGTTGCGGCGGCACTACCGCGTGGACGTCGATGTCCCGCTGTCGTTCGCCCTGCTTGACCGGCGCGAGATTGAGCAGAGCGCCGAGGATTCGAACGAAGCGATTGCCGCCGCGATAATTGGAGCGAAGACCACCGTCCAGGGCACGCTGAAAAATATAAGCGGCGGCGGCGCGCTCTTTGAATCACGCAGCGTCCTTGCCCGGGGCGACTTCGTGAACTTCGACCTTGACCTGTGGAACGGCGAGAAGGAAAATATCACCGGCGAGGTCGTCGATATCGCGCCGCCATCCGGCGGCCCGGACACGCCCGACGCCAAACGCAGGCAGACAACCGTTCACATCACGTTTGTCGGGATGAGCGACAGAGTGCGCGATAAAATAGTGAAATACGTCTTCCGGCGGCAACTGGACAGCATCCGGAAGTCGCGTGAGCGCGCTGATGAACGGACGGAAAAATTACCGGTAAGCCAGAGTTGAGGCAAACGAAAATGAGACTTGACAAACTCACGATAAAAAGCCAGGAGGCCCTGCAAAGGGCGCAGGCGCTGGCATCCGAGCGCGGGCACACGGAACTTCTTCCCGAGCACGTGCTGGCGGCCCTGCTTGAGCAATCCGAAGGCATAGTGACGCCGGTGCTGCAGAAACTCGGCGTCAACCCCTCCACGGCCGCGTCCGCCGCTGAAGAGGCGCTCCACAAGATTCCGCGCGTTACCGGCGCGCAGCAGGTCTATATCTCCGACCGCCTGCGCAAAGTCCTGGAAACGGCGGAAAAAGAGGCCGACCGGCTGAAGGACGAGTACGTAAGCGCCGAGCACATCCTCATCGGGCTTGCGGACGAGAAGGCGGGCGTCATGCAGCAACTCCTCCGCCAGCAGGGCCTGGACAAGAACGCGATTTACAAGGCGCTCATCGACGTGCGCGGTTCTCAGCGCGTCACAGACCCCAACCCTGAGGACAAGTACCAGGCGCTCGCGCGGTTTTCCCGCGACCTCACCGACCTCGCGCGGCGCGGAAAACTCGACCCCGTCATCGGGCGCGATGAGGAAATCCGCCGCGTCATGCAGGTGCTCTCCCGCAGGACGAAAAACAACCCCGTCCTCATCGGCGAGCCCGGCGTGGGCAAGACCGCGATAGCCGAGGGACTGGCTCAGCGGATAGTCGCCGGCGACGTGCCGGAGGGACTGAAGAACAAGCGCGTGATGGCGCTGGACATCGGCGCGCTCGTCGCAGGCGCAAAATATCGCGGCGAGTTCGAGGACCGGCTCAAGGCCGTCCTCAAGGAAATCGCGAGCGCCGAGGGGCAGATAATCCTGTTCATCGACGAGATGCACACGATAGTGGGCGCGGGGGCCGCGGAGGGCGCGGTGGACGCGGCGAACATGCTGAAGCCGCTGCTGGCGCGGGGCGAGTTGCGCTGCGTGGGCGCGACCACCATCGACGAATACCGCAAGCACGTGGAGAAGGACGCCGCGCTTGAGCGCCGCTTCCAGCCCGTGCTTGTGGGCGAGCCGTCCGTCGAGGACACCATCGCCATTCTGCGCGGACTCAAGGAAAAATACGAGGTCCATCACGGCGTGCGCATTTCCGACAGCGCGCTGGTCGCCGCGGCGACTCTCTCGCGCCGTTACATCACCGACCGCTTCCTGCCGGACAAGGCGATTGACCTCGTTGACGAGGCGGCAAGCCACATTCGCATCGAAATCGACAGCATGCCCACGGAACTCGACGTAATCCAGCGCCGCATCATGCAACTCGAAATAGAGCGCACCGCGCTGAAGAAGGAGAAAGACGCCGCCAGCCGCCAGAGGCTTGGCAGGATAGAAAAAGAACTCGCCGGGTTGAACGAAAAAAGCAACTCGCTGAGAGCGCACTGGACCAACGAGAAGAACAGCATCCAGAAGATACGCGAACTGAAGGAAAAACTTGAGCAGTTGCGCGTGGAGTCGGACAGGCTCACGCGCATGGGCGAACTGGAGCGGCTGGCCGAGATACGCTACAAGACGATGCCTGACCTCGAAAAGGAACTCGCCGCGGAAAACCAGCGCCTCGTGGACTTGCAGAAAGACCAGAAGATGCTCAAGGAGGAAGTGCAGGAAGAAGACATCGCGGAAGTCGTAAGCGCGTGGACGCACATCCCCGTGGCGAAAATGCTGCAGGGCGAGGCTGAGAAATTGCTGCGCATGGAAGACAACCTGCGCAGGCGGGTGGTCGGCCAGGATCAGGCCATCGCCGCGATAAGCAGCGCCGTGCGGCGCGGGCGCTCCGGCCTGCAGGACCCCAACCGCCCCATCGGCTCGTTCATCTTCCTCGGCCCCACCGGCGTGGGAAAGACCGAACTCGCGCGCGCGCTGGCGGAATTCCTCTTCGACACCGAGCAGGCGATGATCCGCATAGACATGTCGGAATACATGGAGAAGCACACGGTAAGCCGGCTCATCGGCGCGCCGCCGGGATACGTGGGCTACGAGGAAGGCGGCCAGTTGACCGAGGCCGTCCGCCGCAGGCCGTACTCCGTGGTGCTGTTCGACGAAATCGAGAAGGCCCACCCCGACGTGTTCAACGTCCTCCTGCAAATGCTCGACGACGGCAGGCTCACCGACGGCCAGGGACGCACGGTGGACTTCAAGAACGCGGTCATCATAATGACTAGCAACATCGGCAGCCAGGTAATCGCGGAAATGGCGCACGAGGATTACACCCGAGTGCGCGCGCGCGTGACGGAGGCGCTGAGAACGCACTTCCGGCCGGAGTTCCTCAACCGCGTGGACGACATAATCATCTTCAACCACCTGTCGAAGGACGATTTGAAAAAGATAGTCGATATCCAGATAAGCGGCCTCGAAAAGATTCTCGCCGACAAGAAAATCACGATAGAGTTGGCCGACGACGTGCGGACGATGCTGGCGGACGAGGGATTCGACGAGGTGTACGGCGCGCGGCCTTTGCGGCGGCTTATCCAGCACAAGATTCAGGACGCGCTTGCGATGCAGATGCTCGAAGGAAAATTCCACGAAGGCGACCGCATCAAGATTTCCCGCAAAGGCGACGACCTCGTCTTCAAGAAGGCATGAACGCCGTAGCCGCAAGGTTTACCAGCACGCCGGAGGCGTGTAAACCTCTGGCTGGCTTGCCTTGCCAACCTATGATCCTATTTGCCTCCGAAAGGTCGTTTTGTCGAAATTCTGGCGGGAAATGAAAAACCGATGAAATCGTTATACCGGTAGAACATGAGGCCGAAAACATGAGCAAAATACAGGATAAATCCGTAATTGGCGGAGATTATCCTAGCGCAGGCCCGAAGCGCAGGTTCGCTCATTTTCCAGAATCTCCCTTGACACGTTCGGTTTATGTGATATACTTGATATGTTAGGAAAGCGGTTGTTATAGTCCCAAAACTGGAGTCATGATGTTAGGTGCTTGGTCTATGCGAGGAGATGGTGTATTAGATACTGCGCTGAGGGTCAACACGGAAACTTCGGAATTCAAAGCCGGGGTGCATTCCAAATAATTGGATTGCGCCCCGGCTTTTTTGTTGAACCGCGTATAATTGATATTTAACGTTTTGGACTATGAATATGTGGAGGTTTGGTCATGAAACAAGCGGAAAGACGATTGTTGGTCGCACTTCTTGTTGCCGCTCTTCTTGTCTTCACAAGTGTCTATCATTCTGCTTTGGCGATTGACACGTATTGGGATCACAACCCTTCTTCATCGGCTTCTTGGCATAACGCGGGAAATTGGAGTGCAGGCGTCCCGGATTCATCAAAACGGGTATATGTCGATAACGGGGGAACAGCAATAATTGATGGAGATGCGGAATCGGGATTGCTGGGTATTGGTATCATGGCAACAGGGCGCGTTGAACAAATTGGTGGTACCCATGAAGTCTCCGTCGAGCTTTTCTTGGATGGTGTTGATGGAACTTATGATTTGAACAGCGGGAATCTGATATCACCGTACGAATTTATCGCAATGTCAAATACTGGTGTTTTCAACCAGATTGGGGGCAGCCATGCAATTACTGGCGGGCTAAATTTCGGGCATGGGATTGGTTCAAAAGGAACATACAATCTGGTTTTGGGGGATTTGACCGCAGGATACGAGGTATTAGGCTATAACGACGGGGCGGGCGAAATCAACCAAACTGGCGGCGTGAATGATGCAGGGGCCCTAATACTGGGGGTTAATCTTGGCTCTAAAGGTACGTATAACCTTCACGACGGGCAGTTGATCACACAGTATCAGAATATAGGCGATTTTAGTGGAGTGGGCGAGTTTTCCCAATTTGGTGGAACCAACTCGATAGCAACGAATTTATGTCTTGGCCGACTGACTGGATCTAGTGGCAGCTATACATTAAGTGGCGGCCGTCTCTCTGCGGGCAATGAGTATATCGGTTCACAAGGCAATAGTGGTGCTCCGGGGACATTTGCGCAATTTGCGGGGTTGAACGCCGTAGATGGGACATTGACGATAGGCGGTGCCAGTGAAGGCACGTACAACTTTTGGGGCGGAGCCTTGTCTGCTGAATTCCTTGACGTAAACAATGGCTACCTAAATATTGACGTGAGCGGAATTGATTATTTCCGCGTCTTTGGGGACAAGGTGGCACCGCTGAATGAGTATATCGCTTCTGGTAGAATCTATGACAATACATCATCGCCAGATAATCACTTATTGGCAGTTTATGACCCCACGAATGACTGGACGACATTGCAGGTGGTACCCGAGCCGGGGACGATTGCGTTGATTGCGCCCGCGGTCTTAGGCTTTGCGGGCGTCGTATGGCGGCGGAGGCTTCGGACATTGCGTATGACTGTCATTCAAGAGGAGCGTGAGATATGATGACCGATTCGTCCAATGGCCACGACAGCAAACTGGATTCGGTGGTAACCGGCAGCATAACGATCTCAGCTCTGATTGCCGGTTTCGTTCTGATCTTCATTGGCTTTGTGCTAACCGACAGTTCCAAGCCAAGCGTACTTCAACTTCTGACTCTTTTTGTCGGGTCGTTGCTGTTTGAGTTCTTCTACCGAGCGATGGTAAAGAGTTGGAATTTGCTGGCTGTCCGTGGCTTTGCCAAGATTGGCGACCAAATCCTTGACGGTTCGCTCAAGAGCGGGCGTGAGCATGCGGCATTTCGGGTAATATGGGCCTTCCAGCCCAAGTTGTTCCAAGGCTCATGGCTACTCTTGGTGCTCATGGCTCTATACGGCGCGACCAAGTCGTGGTGGAACGTACTGGCGATTGTTGTTGGCTTCCTGTTCGGTCTCGGCTTTTACTCCGTGCACGCCGAAAGGTCTTGGAAGAAAACGTGGCGGCGTTGCCGCGCATGGGACAAAGTCGTCTATCTGGGGGACCCGATCCCGCATGAGAAAATGCCGTTCCACCAGTGGCTCTTCACGCTGATCTCCTCCTTCAAACATCGTACTTGACCCTAGATTATTCAGCGGAACCTGCGTCTCCGTAGTTTCTGTGTGTCCTATGGTGAAGGAGGCGTGAATCACAGCCCCGACCTTTCGTCTAATCATGTATAAGGAATGCGCCAAAGGCGCATAAATGTCGGGGCGGCTGTGCCACATCAACCCTCAAAGTCAAGTATCATGAACCTCCAGGGGCAACTTTTCTACCACAGCATATCAAAAAGCATGAAACATCCCGCCGTGGATGACGTCTATTATCATATCTTGCGCCTTACATAATCGCGTTTCCATCGTATCATTGAACGGTACGCCCGTTTCGCCATGCTTGACACGATGCGCAGCGGGAATTATGCTGTACCAGCCGGAAGATTTTTGATGGCACATCACATATTAAGGAGGAGTTATGCGCAACCTATCATTGGTGTTTTGCGGCGTAATGGTTCTTGCAGCGGCATTCTTCATCGCGCTTATTGGATCGAACATGCTTTACGCTGACGATCCCCCCGCCCCGCCCGCGCCTGCACCCGCACCAGCACCCGCACCAGCACCCGCACCAGCGCCTGCGCCTGCACCTGCGCCTGCACCTGCGCCTGCGCCGCCCGCAACTGAGCCCGCGCCGCCCGCGGAAACGCCGCCGGCTGAGCCTGCCGCGCCGAAACTCGCCTGCGCGGAGACTTCCCTCGGCAAATCGCCGCAAGGGATAGATTACGATACAATGGTGGTCAGTCCGGATTCCGCGCATCTTGCATATTACTTTGCAACAGAGAGCAAGTGGTCCGTTTCGCTGGACGGGCAGGTCCAGAAACAATACGACGGCATCGCGGAGAGCTCAATCCGCTTCAGCCCTGATTCAAAGCGCATGGGCTACCTGGCCGTGCAGGGCGGCAAGACCGTCGCGGTCATCGACGGCAACGAAGACAAGTTGCAGTATGACGCAATCGGCAAGCGCGGCATCGTCTTCAGCCCGGACTCCAAGCATTACGCCTATGCGGCGCAGAAGGGACAGGAGTGGGTAGTCTGTTTCGACGGCGCGGAACAAGCGGCGTACACGAAGATACCCGACGCCGACATGTCCTTCAGCCCGGATTCGTCGCGCCTCGCATATCTTGCGCAGAAGGGCGAGAAATGGCTTGTCGTCATTGACGGCAAACCCGGCGCGGAATACTCCGCGGTCGGCGAGATGACTTTTGTCTGGAGCCCCGACTCCAAGCGCTGTGCATACCTCGCGCAGGCTGATAACAAGTGGTTCGCCGTGACGGATGGGCAAGCCGGCCCGAAATATGACGCCGTCGCCGACAAGCCCTTCGTCTGGAGCCCGGACTCCAAGCACTATGCTTACATTGCCCAGAAGAACAATCTATGGCTGATCGTTCAGGACGGCGCGGAGAAGAAACCGTATGAGCAGATATGGTCAAACACGCTGACGTTCAGCCCGGACTCGGCAACTTTCGCCTACGCCGCGTCGCTCAACAAGAAGTGCTACTTGAATGTGGGCGACACGGAGACGGAACTGCCTTACGTGAGCGTCAACGCCATGATGTTCAGCCCCGATTCCAAGACGCTGGCCTATTGCGCGCAGAAAGGCGCGGAAGCGACACTCGTGGTGGGCGACAAGGCGATGGGCGGATACGATGGCGTCGCGTTCAGCACTTTCACTTTCAGCCCGGACTCGAAGTATTGGGCATGTCCGGTGTTCAAGGGCAAGTTGCTCCTCGTAATCTTTGACGGCGAGCCGCAGGGAACGCACGATGGCATCGGAGAAGGAAGCATCGTGTTCAGCCCTGATTCGCAGCGATGCGCCTATCTTGCGAATGACGCCGGAAAGTGGTTCATGGTCGTCGACGGCAACGAGGAGCCGAAGTACGATAACGTCGCCGGCGGCAAGGCCGCTTTCAGTGCGGACTCCCAGCACGTCGCGTACGCCGCCGAGGTGCAGGTCAACCAGTGGAAAATCGTGGTGGACGGCGAGGAGTGCGACGCTTACGAGGGCGTTCTGTCCGGAGCCACGGTCGTGTTCACGGACAATAATCACGCGCACGCGCTGGCTTTTCGCAAGGGCGAGTTCCTGAAACTGGAGATAACGATTCCGTAATCTGAACACTCCTGCGGCCATGCAAACAAAAAGGGCGGCGTCATTACGGCGTCGCCCTTTTCGCAAGACTTTAATTTAGCGCATTCTTGATTGGACGTATGCTTTAAGATTGTCGCCGATATGCGACCCCTCGACAATCTTCTTGAGCCACGCGTTCACTTCGCCGCCGCGGTTGTTCTCGTCGTACATCTTTATGACCACGTCTATCATGCTGCGCGCCTCGGCGCGGTCCGGGTCGGAGGCGAGCACGCCAATCGCCGCCTGCGCGCTTCCGTCAACGTCTTTCAGGCCGTAATTCGCAAGGAATATGTTCCACTGGTATCCGCCGTTTGCCGGCGCAATCGCCGCTGCCCGGCGGAACTGCTCCAATGCCTCGTTGTACTGCGTCATCTCGTACAGCGCGATGCCGTATTCATTGATCATCGTGTCGTCGCCGGGAAAATGCGTCGCGGCCTGCTTCAGCAACTCAGCCGCTTCGTTCATGCTGCCCTTCGCCTTGAGCGACATTCCGCGGTTGAACGCGTCTCGCGCCTGCTCATCGGTAAGGCTCGCGGGCTTGCTCGAATTCTCCGCCGCGTAAGAGCGCTCCGCCGGGGCCGGCGTCGAATCATTGTTTGCCGAATCAGCGGTCTCCGGATTGCCGGCGCCGACTCCTTCATTCTCGTACTCCTCGTCCATCACTTCCATCGTAACGGCGATGTTGCCGGAATCTATGAAGAATTCTCCCGTCGTCGCTTCCGTTACGTGCCCGGCGCGGTCGGCCGCCGTCACCTTTATCGAGTACCTGCCCGACTTGTAGGGCAACTGGAACGTCTTGGAGCCGGTGTTCTCGGCGGCATTTTCCACGACGAGCACGCTCTTGTCGCCGGAGAGAAGTTCAATCTTGATGGGCTTCTCAAGCAGGTTGTCGTCATTGGCGACCCAGCGCACCATGACGTCGCTCCCGCCGCGCAGGCATTCGCCGGCCTTGGGCGAGATTATCTTGAGGAACGGCGGATACGGGTCAACCCACTTCGTGTAATCCGGCTCGATTTCGGCCTGGCCGTCGGGGCGCGGCTTGCTCCATTGACCCGCGCGGTTTTGCGCGATGATGTGGAAACCGTATTCCGCAATCTCCGGCGCTTCAAAAATGAACGCGCCCTTGCCGTTGGCGGAGAACTGGTAGAGGATCCATTTCTTCTTCCAGTCCGGCCCGCCGACGCGCGTGTACCAGAGTTCCACGCGGTCCAGGCCGGTCGCGCCGCTCTGGACAACGTCGTACTTTATCGCGACCTGCAGGGCCGTGGGCTTGATTTCCGGTTCTTTGGGTTTTGCTGTGTCGTTTGGCTCCGGCGGAGATGTTTGAGAATCAGCGGATTTCTCTTCGGACTTCGGTAATTCGATCTTCTCCGTGACATTCGTCTGCGGCTCGGCGGACGCTTTCGAGATTATATCAAAAGAATACGCTTGCGTGGTCGCCGTGTGCCCGGCGTAGTCCTCCGCGACGACAACCATCGTGAGTTTGGACGCGCCGCCGTTCACCGGGATTGAGGATGTGCCCGAATTCCCCGCCAGCGTTTGCGAAATAGTCTTGTCCGTCGCGCTGTCCCAGTAGTAGCGCACGGATGCTTCTTTCAGGTTGTCGTCCTTTGCCGTCCAGTTGAAGTTGAGCGCCGAACCGGGCTGGAGCGTTTTGTAATCGCAGTCAAATGTGACCTGAAGTTCCGGCGGCTTCGTGTCAAAATTCACGACGATGCGCGGCTGGGTAGAACCAGTCGGCGCGCCGCTACTGTTGCCCGCCTTGTCAATGGAGACGGAGTAGAACTCGTAGGTGCCGTCCCCCGGCGCGTCGAAGCCGATGGTGAATTGCCCGGGATCGCGGCCGGGCTTTGGGTCCGCCTCGTACTTTTGCCATGTCCCGCCCTGCTTGCGATACCACAATTCCACCTTCACAACGTTCGCAGTATCATCGTTTGCTTTCACGGTAAGGTCGATATGGGATTTGTCGGAGATGATGTTGCCTTTTGCGTCGGTCCGCATTGCGGCGTGCGCGGCGACGGCAGTGAGCAAGGCGAGCAAAGTAACGGCGGCGGTATTTATTATTCTGGACATCGTTCCCCCCGGTCCATAAACAAGTTGCGACGGCCGTTCCAGCCGTCAGAGCATTATCAATTGGCAGGAGACAATGACACCCTGCGTACTAAATATCGGCATTTCGGGCAGGGCAATTTTAGCCTCTTTGCCTGGGAGGGGTAATTTGAAGAAATTCAGGGAATGTAAAGCCTCAAGAGGTGCCGCAGTCTCACCCGCGCGCGGGCAAGAAGACTTTTTACGGCCTTCTCCGAGCATTTCATGGCGGCTCCGATTTCCCGGTGCGAAAGCCCCTGGTACTTGTCCAGCACCACGGCCATGCGCTGGTTGGGCGGAAGAGACCGAAGGGCCGCCTTTATCACGGCGCGGAGTTCCAAGTCCCGCATGTTCCGGGAAGGGTCGTGCTCCACGGGAATGTCCAGCGAATGCCGCTCCTCCCCCGCAAGCCCGGACATTGATATGCTCGGATTGCGGCCTGTGTCGCGGCGGTAATTGAGGCAATGGTTTGCGACGATGCGATAGAGCCACGTGGAGAATTTCGCCGTGGGCTTGTACGTCGGCGCGGCCTTATAAACGCGAAGAAACACGTCCTGCGCAAGGTCCTCCGCCGCGTCGCTGCGGCCGAGAAAGCGGTAAATGATATTGATGACCTGAACGTGGTATTTACGAACAAGGCCGTCGAACGCGCTAGAGTCGCCGCGTTGGAAGTCCAGCATCAGTTGCGCGTCTTCGTCGGGCATAAGATACGGACAAGCGTGACATTATGGGTCAAACCGTCAAACCGAGTCCATGATTTTAGACCTCATTTCGCCGGGTGTCAAGGAATCCCCCACGCCGAAAATCCTCACCACGAAGCCTGCCCCGACCTGTCGGGGACACAGGGACATCAAGAAGAACTTTCAGGTTTATCTACAAAATCTTTGTGCCCGCCTAATGCGGGTAAACCTTCGTGGCTGCGTGGTGAAATTTGAAAGGAGAAAGGCGACCGCGGGAGGCCTGCTCTATTTTTTTCTCGCTCGCGAGAAAAAAATGGGAGTACCAGGATTCGAACCTGGAACCAAGGGATTATGAGTCCCCTGCTCTGCCGTTGAGCTATACTCCCATCTCATTTTGCTTCGCACAACAACGCGGACATTATATCCCGCCGCCACAGCGTTGCAAGTTTTTTCATCCCGTCTGACAAGTCCGACTCGTCGGACTGCCCCCGCGGTCTTTCTTCCGGCAAGGCAAGCCCGCCTGAGGCGGACAAGCCTTGCGCTACAGAGCCTTTGGGCTATAATAGCCGTATTATATTGCGGGACACTTACCGGAGAAACCAAATGAAAATACTCGTTACCGGATGCTGCGGCTTCATCGGCTCCAACTTTGTCCGCTACGTGCTGGCCAAGCACAAGGATTACCGCATCGTCAATATCGACAAACTGACGTACGCCGGGAACCTTGAGAACCTGAAGGACATCGAGGGCGACCCGCGCTACGAGTTCGCGCGCGGCGACATCGCGGACGAGAAATTCATCGTCCAACTTTTTGAGAAGCACAAGGGCGAGCAGTTTGACGCGCTGATAAACTTCGCCGCGGAAAGCCACGTTGACCGGAGCATCATGGGCGGCGACGATTTCATCACGACGAACATCGAGGGCACGCACGTGCTGCTCAAGGCGGCGATGCACTTCGGCGTTCCGCGCTTCGTGCAGATTTCCACCGACGAGGTTTACGGCAGCCTGCACCTGGACGACCCGCCGTTCACGGAGGAAAACAAGATACTGCCCAACAGCATCTACTCCGCCAGCAAGGCCGCGGCGGACCTGCTTGCGCGGGCGTACTTCAAGACGCACGGCTACTGCGCGCTGGTAACGCGCTGCTCCAACAACTACGGGCCGTACCAGTTTCCCGAAAAGATAATTCCGCTCTTCGTCTCGAACCTCCTGGAGAACAAGGAAGTGCCGGTCTACGGCGACGGCATGCAGGTGCGCGACTGGATTTACGTGGACGACCACAGCGAGGCGATTGACCTTGTCCTGCAGAAGGGCCGCGCCGGCGAAGTTTACAACATCGGCGCGGACAACGAGGTAGCGAACATCAATCTGACGAAGTTACTGCTGCGGCACCTGAACAAGCCGGAGTCGCTCATAAAGTTCGTGAAAGACCGCCCCGGCCACGACCGGCGCTACGCGATGAATTCGTCCAAGATTTGCGCGGAACTCGGCTGGCGGCCGCGCGTGGATTTCGAGACTGGGCTTGAACGCACAGTCAAGTGGTACCTCGACAACCGTGAATGGTGGCAGCGCATCAAGAGCGGCGAGTACATGCAGTACTACGAGAAATGGTACGGCAACCGATAAGGCTACGCGAAAGAATGCCAAGAAAAGAAAAGATACTCGTTATCGGAAGCGAAGGCATGCTCGGCAGCGCGGTCGTCGAGCGACTGAAACAGGAACGGCTCAAGGACAAGACGTTTGAACTTTTCACCGCGGACGAGATCGACTGCGACATCACGGAGCGCGAGGAGACCCTGCTCCACGTGATGTCGATTGCGCCGGGCCTCATAATAAACTGCGCGGCGTACACGGACGTGGACGGCGCGGAGGCGAACGCCGCGCAGGCGCACCGCGTCAACGCCGACGGCCCGGAGCACCTCGCGGAGGCGTGCTACAACTGCGGCGCGAGGCTGATTCACATCAGCACCGAGTACGTCTTCGACGGCCAAAAACCCGCGCCCTACGTGGAGACCGACGAGCCGAACCCGCTGGGCGAATACGCAAAATCGAAATTGCAGGGCGAGAAGAACATCGGCATCTTTCTTCAGGACTGCCTCATCCTGCGCACGTCGTGGCTTTTCGGGCCGCGCGGGAAGAACTTCGTGGACACGGTCCTGCGCCTCGCGGACGAGCGCGAGGAAATCAAAATGGTCAACGACCAGACCGGCGCGCCGACGTATAGCCTTGACCTCGCTGACGCGATCTGCCGCCTGATTCACTCGGAAATCACCGGCATTTATCATCTCGCGGGGCCGGACTACTGCACGTGGTACGAATTCGCGCGGTACATCCTCGATGTCGCCGGGAAGAAACTCCGCATGACGCCGATTGACACCGCGCACTACGAGCGGCCCGCGAAGCGCCCGCTGAATTGCAGGCTTGACTGCTCGAAGATTTTTCGCGACGCGGGCATCCGCCTTCGCCCGTGGAAAGAAACCGTCGCAGAATACATCAGGAATTTCAAAGCAACGACTTGACCCATGCATTTAGTTGCAATCGACATAGACGGCACGCTTTACACCAGCGGCCACGCGATTCCTCCGGATGTGCCGCCGTACCTGCGGCAACTGGAGGACCGCGGCGTGATGGTCGTTCTCTGCACGGGGCGGCGGTACCGCAGCGCCCTGCCCATCGCGCGCGAGACTGGAGTCCGCTCGCCGATGATCCTCCACAGCGGCGCGCTTGTCCGGAATCCAGTCGACCACACGACCGTTTTCAAAAAATACCTTTCCCACGCCTCCGCGCTTGACGCGGCGGAAGTCATGATTGAAGAGAACCACCACCCCATCATGTGGGTTGACGAGTTTGAGAAGGGGCTGGACATGGTCTCCACGCCCGCCGCGCCGGACGCGTTTGAGACGTGGTATCTCAACCGCTTCCGCGAGTACGTGCGATATTTCGACACGTGGGCGGATTTCAAGTCCGACCGGATTTTCGAGGTTTGCGCGTGGGGCGAGTTCAATACGCTGGTGGGCCTGGGCAACCGTATTTTGCGGGAGCACGGGCACAAGGTGCGCCTGCACGTCGCGAAAAACATTATCGACGAGAAGAGCATCCTCGAGGTCTTCGACCCGATGGTGTCTAAGTGGAACGCGATTGAAGCGCTCGCGCTGCTGTACGATGTCCCCAACGAATACATCGTCGCAATCGGCGACAATTACAACGACATCGAGATGATCCAGCGGGCGGGCGTCGGCGTCGCGATGGGCAACTCCGTGCCGGAGGTTACGGCGGTCGCGGACTACGTAACGACAAGCAACGATGACAACGGCCTCCTGCGCGCGCTGAAAAAATATTTTGGCTGACAATGAAACACTTCACCGTTACAAGCGGCGGCATTGATTTGCACGTGCACAGCAACTTCTCCGACGGGTCATTCACGCCCGCGGAGGTGTTCGAGTACGCGCGCAAAATCGGGCTGGAGGCCGTGGGGCTGTGCGACCACGACACCGTAGCCGGATACGCGGACGCGGCGAAAGCGGCTAAGAAATGCGGCGTCGAATTCGTTCCGGGCATTGAGTTCACCGTCATCTGGAACGGGGTGGAGCATCATCTCCTCGGATATTATCTCGACATCAACAATCCCGCCTTTACCGCGACTCTCGCGAATGCCCGCGAGGAACGCAGGGAGCGCGGAATCAAGACAATCGAGAAAATGCGCGCGCTGGGGTTCGACGTACCGATGTCGCTTGCGAAAACGAAGGGCGGCGTCGTTGACCGCGGCGACATACTGCGCTACATGATGGAGCGAGGCGACTGGTCCGGGACTTTTTCCGACGGCTTCCGGAAATATTTCTATCCCGATTCGCCCGGCTACATCCTGCCTTATGCCGTGGGCGGGCTTGAGCCGCTGACGCTGGAGCGCGCCATCCGAATCATACACGGCGCGGGCGGCGTGGCGGTGTTCGGGCACCCGGTCGGTTTTTATGTGACGGAGATGTCGCGCGAGGAATTGAAGCAGGCGGCGGATTTCGGCGTGGACGGGCTTGAGGTTTATCACCCGCACCACTCGGACGAGATGCAGGACTTCCTGCTCACGGCGTGCCGCGATTTCGGGCTGCTCGTTACCGGTGGGACGGACTGCCACGGCAAAGTCAAAGATGCGCCCAAGATGGGGACACTGCGCGTCTCCCGCGAACTCCTTCCGCCGCTAAAAGACCGCGCGGAATTTCGGCAATCGCAGCGGAAACGGAAAAATGATTGAATATGCTGAACCGGTGATAAGGCCGCCGAGCGAGGCGGACAGCCTGCTGTTGCAGGTTACGCTGGGGTGCTCGCACAACAAGTGCGCCTTCTGCGGGACGTACATCACGAAGCGCTTCCACGTGAAGCCGCTGGACGACGTTCTCGCTGAAATCGACTGGGCGCGGCGGCACATCGGCGACGTGCGGCGCGTGTTCCTCTGCGACGGGGACGCGCTTGTCCTGCCGACGGAGCATCTCGCTAAAATCTGCGACAAACTGAATGAGGCATTCCCCTTGCTCCAGCGCATCGGGTCGTACGCGAACGCGAAGGACATCCTGCAAAAGAGTCCCGCCGACCTGCAATCGTTGCGGGAGAAGAAACTGACCATCCTTTACCTCGGCCTTGAGAGCGGCAACGACGAGGTTTTGCGGCGGGTAAAGAAAGGCAACACCGCGCGCGAGGCGATTGACGCGGTGCTCAAGGCGCAGGAGGCGGGAATGAAAACTTCGGTGATGACGCTGCTCGGCCTCGGCGGGAAGGAACTCACGCACGAGCACGCGCGCGATTCCGCGGCGGCGCTGAACGAGATGAACCCGCGATACGCGAGTTTCCTGACGGTCGTGGTCTTGCCGCAGACGCCGCTTTGGGTCTGGCGCGAAAGGGGGAAGTTTGAGGAACTGCCGCCGGTGGAGATTGTGCGGGAATTGCGCGAGATTGTCGCGGCGCTGGAGATGAAGAGCACGATAATCCGCAGCAATCACGTCTCAAATTTCGTGGCGCTCGCGGGGAACATGCCCAAGGACAAAGAGAGGATGCTCGCGGAAATCGACGAGGCGCTCGCCGACCCGTTGCTTATGCGCGCAAGGTGGAACCCGTACCTTCTCTGACACGCCCCCAGGAATAATTACTTCACGATGACCGAGGCATAGCCGACGACGGAGGAGAAGTCGCCGGTAACGTCGCCGCTGGTCGCGTACTTCACAAGGCGTGCTTCGGTCGCGCCAAGTTCCTTGCACGCCGCAAGCATGGCAACCGTCGGCGCGTAGCCGCACATCGAAATGGCGTTCCGCAGGACGGTATCAAGCAGGCCGGCGGCGTCCAGCGCGACAACCTTGTCGAGGGCGAGTTTGTCGTGCCGCTCCGTGCTCTCCTGCGATTCGAAGTGACTCATGTCGGAACTGGCCACAATCAGCACGTCCTGCTTCAGCGCGCGTATCGCCTGCGCTATCCCCTCCCCCAGTCCGCGCAGTTCCGCGTAATCCCGCGAGTGCAGGACGATCGCGGCGATGCAGGCGCTGGGATTGTAATACTGGATGAACGGGACCTGAACTTCGGCGGCGTGCTCGTTGACATGCGCGACGGCGTCAAGGGAAACCATGGGGCAGTAACGCGCTATTTCCGCCCTGAGGTCCGCGCAAGTCTTGATGTTCCCCAACGGCGTCTGCCACTCGTCGTCGGGCGAAAGCGCAATGTCCGCGCCCGGCATGCGGTGCTTCGGCGCGAGGATTACAACGCGGTCCGGCATCTCTATGCGCGAATACGCCGCGCCGGCGACGTGGCCCGAATATATGTAGCCAGCGTGCGGCGCCATGACCCCAAGACACTTCTTCTTGTCCTTCTCCGCCACGCCGACATCGTATTTCTTTATCTCGGCCTGGAGCGTTTCCTTCCGGCCGGGATAAAACTGCCCCGCCCATGCCGCTGTTCTGGTGCTCATGGAAGTCCTCCCTTCCGGTGCGATTCTCTCGCAACCAAGTTTACTTTGCGCGGCCACGCTGTCAAGGAGAAACGGTTCCACGGATTTTCTCCGGGCGCGTGCCTGTTTGAAATGGCTTGAAGCCGCCGCAAGTTGTCCGTATAATGAACGTTTGGCATCAAATCACCCGTGGCGCGAGAGTATGAAGTTAAATCAGATAACCGCCGCTCTGCTGAAGAGGGCGATTCAAATATATCTCGACGCGGCATATCATAAACCCGAGGCCCGTGGGAAGCACTGGCCGGCGATTAACTTTGACGACGTTCTCAGCGCCGAGGACCTGCTGTCGCACTTCATTGACGAGAGCCATTATACGGAGGACGTGCTTTCCCAGAGATACGTGCTCAGGCTTGGAAATGAACGGTACCCGCACATGAAGTTCGTCGTGGAGGAGTTCGTCATCCCCAACGAGTACTACATCGCGGTGGATACGCACGACCAAGTGCCCGTTAAACCGGACGACCCCGAGTACGCGCAATGGCAGGAACTGCGCGAGTTCAACAGGCAGGCTAAGAAGACCATAGAGGATAGATGGACGGAGGAAAAACTGCCTACCCTCCACATGATGAGAACTTCGATCCCGTGCGAGGGCGCAACAACCGCGCGGAAGCAGGTAAGCGTACTTGTCGTCGATGACGAACAGGAAATGGGCGAAACGACCAAACTGATGCTTGAATCGGACGGCTACCAGGCGAAATGGGTGCGCAGCGGCCAGGAGGCCCTCGATGAGATAACGTTGGCGGCGCCTGATTTGCTGCTCCTCGACATAGAAATGCCCGGCATGGACGGCTACGAAGTCTGCCGGAGAATCCGGCGCAACCCGCGCACGCGCGAACTGCCCATACTGCTTGCGACCTCGGGGCCGGGAGAAATGATTTACACGCTGGATGCGGACGGCTTCCTCGCGAAGCCGTTCCATCGCGATATATTGCTAACGTTCGTGTCGCACGTTTTGCAGAGCAAGCAGCGCAAGAGCAAATGACGCCCTGAATGACGGGGAAAGTAATTTATGAAGCCTGAACAATACCTCGACTTCGAAAAACCGATTGTCGATCTGTCCCAGCGGATTGCCGACCTCGAAGAGACCGCCACGAAGAAGAACGCGGACTACTCCGACGAGATAGCGAAACTCCGCGGCCAACTCGTCGATACGACACACCGCATATTCTCAAATCTCACCGCCTGGCAGAAGGTGCAACTGGCAAGGCATCCGCAGCGGCCGGTAACCTCCGACTACATAAGCATGTTTGTCCGTGACTTCCTGCAACTGTATGGCGACAGGCTGTACCGCGACGACCCGGCGATAATCTGCGGGCTGGGGCGCATCGAAGACGAGCGCGTCATGGTGATAGGCCACCAGAAAGGCAAGGGGCCGCGCGAAAAGGCCCTCCACAACTACGGCAGCCCGCATCCCGAAGGCTACCGCAAGGCCCAGCACAAAATGAAACAGGCGGAGAAATTCGGCCTTCCGATAATCTCGTTCATCGACACGCCCGGCGCGTTTCCGGGCGTCGGCGCGGAGGAGCGCGGCATCGCGATGTCGATCGCCGTGATGCTGGAGGAGATGAGCCGCATCCGCGTGCCGATAATCTGCGTCGTAATCGGCGAGGGCGGCAGCGGCGGCGCGCTGGGCATCGGCGTGGGCGACCGCCTGCTGATGATGGAATACGCGTACTACTCAGTCATCCTGCCGGAAGGATGCTCCGCAATCCTCTGGAAGGACCCGGAAAAGAAAGTTGAAGCCAGCGAAGCGCTGAAACTCACCTCCCAGCACCTCTACGAACTTGGCATCATCGACCAGATAATCCCCGAGCCGCTCGGCGGCGCGCACAGGAACTACAAGGAAGCGGGGGAAAACGTGAAGGAGGCGATCCTGTCCAACCTGGCTGAAATAAAGACGATGTCCGTGGAGGAAATGCTGGAAAAGCGTTACGATAAACTCCGCAAGATAGGCGTATTTCTTGAAGGCTGCGGCCCGGTGGAGTAGCCCGCATTTCTCACCACAGGGGACTGTCCCCATTACGGAACGCAGGCCCCGATATTTATGCGCCTTTGGCGCATTCCTTATTCTTATTATAAATGAAAGATCGGGGACAAGTTCGTAGATGGGGACTGTCCCCGTCGGCGCACAGTAAGCGGCAAATTTGAACTTCGTGTGAGAAATACGGAATAGCCGCGCCTGAACAACCATGCAAAAAAGAAAGGCCCGGCATAAACCGGGCCTTCCGTATTTTTCCCCCGTGGCTCCGACCACTTACCCCTTTTGGGCCAAGCCACTATTTTCCGCGTCAGATGCGCATCCGGCCCTTGGACTCCGCGCGCGAACGCCGGCGCGCGTTGCGCGAACCGCTCCCCGCCTCTATATGTCCCAGCGCCTCCGCGGCGACGCGCGTCGCGGTGTCATGATTAAGCAGCGCCTCGCGCAATTTGTATGTCGTGTCACCGGGCTCCATGTGCTCCAGGCTGTGCTCCGCACTGGTCCTGATTTCCGGGACATAATGCTTGCGCAGGTTGAAGCGCAGGATCGGCGTTACGGACCTCTCGTAAGTCCGCTCCGGCCGGCGCATCCTCCTTGCCCTTGCGATGATCCGTCCGACGTTCATCGCGACAAAGAGGGCGCTGATAATGCCGATACACACTGCGAGCCAATAAACTATCTGATCCATCGCCATCACCTGCCTTTTTGTATTATCCAGTGAAGTATTATACCAAAAAACCGCAAAATTGCAAGCACGCGACCGGCTAACGCCCCGGCCGTCCACGACATTGACAAAATTTGTCAAACGCCCTTTTGCGCAACGGGAGCATGTAAGAATCATGGAATCCCTCCAACATTCCGCGCCGCTAACGGTGTCTGACACAATTACGGAGCGCAGCCCCGATATTCCTTGTTATCATTACAAACGAAAGATCGGGGCCAGCTCGTAGATTGTGTCTGACACCGACATGGAACAATGCTGAATGCGCACCCCCATCCAGAATTCTTACTTGCTCCCCCGCATCGCGCCATGGTTGACTGCGAATGCGGGATTTGGTAGTTTTGGCCGCACGTAATGACCGAGCAACTCCAAGAATGTTCCTTGCACCGCGTGAAAGTCGACGGTGACTGGCACAATTACGGAGCGCAGCCCCGATATTCCTTATGTTTCATATAGATGAAAGATCGGGGCCAGCTCGTAGATTGTGCCTGTCATCCGGCGAGGTCGAAAACTTATTTGGAATTACCCGGAGTTTATGCGGAGAATCCACCATGATAAGAGTCGCAATCAACGGCGTATGCGGAAGAATGGGCGGCATAATCCTGTCTCTTGCTCTGGAGGACAAGGAAATCAAGGTGGCCGCCGCGCTGGAGCGCCGAGGCCACCCGCAACTCGGCGCGGACATCGGCGCGCTTGCCGGCCGGGCGGCGCTCGGCGTGCCCGTCACGCACGCACTCACGGCCGAGACGGACGTGTTCATCGACTTCTCCGAGCCGGAGGGGACCATGGCCGCGCTGGAAACATGCCAAGATAAAAACATCGCCATGGTAATCGGCGCGACCGGCCACTCCACCGAGCAGAGGGCCGCCATCGAAGACGCCGCGGACAAAATCCCCGTGGTCCTCGCGCCCAACATGTCCGTCGGCGTGAACGTCATGTATGAACTTGTCCGTCATGCCGCAAGACTGCTCGACGACCATTACGATGTTGAAATAATCGAGGCGCACCACCGCCTCAAGAAGGACGCGCCGAGCGGAACTGCTAAGAGCCTCCTGGAATCGGTCATCGAGGGACGCGAAATCGAAAACCCGAAAGTGATATATGGACGAGAAGGAATGACCGGAGAGCGCGAGCGCGGGGCAATCGGGATGCACTCCGTGCGCGCCGGCGACATCGTGGGCGACCACACGGTGCTGTTTGCGACAAACGGCGAACAGATTGAGTTGACGCACCGCGCGCATTCGCGCCAGTGCTTCGCCCGCGGCGCAATTCAGGCGGCCAAATATATTTATGGCAAGCCGGAAGGTCTCTACACGATGAGCGACGTGCTCGGCATCAAGGCCTGACCGAGCAGCAGTCGGTTTTATTTTTCAGCCGTTGCATCTAAGTAACTCCAAGAATGTTTCTTGCGCCGCGTGAAAGCCGACGGTGACTGGCACAATTACGGAGCGCGCCGAGCCAAGCGAGGCTCGCTCGTAGATTGTGCCTGTCATCCGGCGAGGTCGAAAACTTGTTTGGAATTACCTAGTGTTCCTTCGAGCGCGCCAATGCGGAAACATGCGTGCAACCCGGCGGAACGCGGATTGCGTGGATTTCATGGAAAAAAATGCGAGGACCCTTTGAGTCCCCGCATTTTGATTATGTCGCACCGATTACGGATTCGCAGAACTGCCTGGGTGGTACGAGCCGGAAGTGTTTAGTTTCCAGACGTTATCTTCTTTAAGGAAACGGAAGGGGGGCGAGCGGAAGATGTAGGCATCGGATTCGATGAGCATCTCGGCCACGTCTCCGTCAATTTTCTCGCCGGTGACGATGACCTTGCGGCCGATGATGTCCGTGGCCGGGTCCCTGTCGCCGAGCATGCTTTCCATCAGCCAGATGAAACATTGCTTTGGGTCGCCCGCGAGCGCGCCTTTGGCGATATCGAGTTTGCGCGTGACGGCCTCTTTCTCGGCCGGGGCGAGATTCGGGTCTTTCAGTTTTTCCTCGCATGCTTTGATGCTCGTTTTGATGCTCTTGGCGTACTCCTCTGTTCGGACAGTCAACTGAATCTCCGTCTGCGTCTTTTTGGCCGTCATGTCAAAAATGAGGTCGAACCTTCCATCGGCATAAGCGATGATGAATTGTTTGAAGGCGGCGCCAAGCGTCGGGGCTTTTTCGATCTGCATTGCGTCGAGCGCTTTCTGCAATTCCGGCGAGACGGGCAGCTGGTCGGCGGCTGGCGCGGGTTCCGGCTCCGGAGCGGGTTCCGGCGTCGCGCCGGGTTCAGCGGGCTGTCCGGCGGGAGGAGCAGCGCCGCCTTCAGGAGGCGTTCCGCCTTCCTCGCCGCCTTCAGCCTTGACGCCGTTGTAGATGTCGTCAACGTCCTTCTGGTATTTTGCCTGCTCCTCGGGCTTCATCTGTTTTACCTGCGCGTCCGCCGCCGCCTTGGTTTCATCAAGGATTTTTTTGCGTTCGGCGATTTCGCCCTTTACTCTTTCGATTTCAAGCTTGAGTTGCGCGGCCTGTTCCAACTCAGGCGGGCCCAGCACGAACGTCTCAAGTTTCTTCATCAGGCCGTCAAAGACGACGTACTGCTGAACCAGTTCGCCGCGCAGCGTTGGCTCATACTTGAAGGTTTCAAAGTACTTGCGGACATTCTCAAAATCGCCCATCTCACACAGCGTGATTACCGCCCAGCTTTTGACGTCAAGGTCGTCGGATTCAAGTTTCTCGCGCAGGAAGTCCTTGCCGCGGATTTCCTTTGTAAGAACATACGCCGAACGAATGGCGGAAAGCCGCACGAACGGGTCGAACGCCGTGTCGGCCAATTCCAGGAGCGCCTTGGAGTTCGTGGCCTGGCCGTACTTGCCGAGGATGTCCGTGGCCGCCTGACGCGCCTCGCTGACTCCGCGCTCGTCTTTCAGAACCTTCCAGAGCGCATCCTCCGAATCCTTGATGTATTTCACGGCGGCATCATCCGAGGATGTGCCGAAGGCCCTCAGCAGCGCGCCGGCGCACGCAACCTTTTCCCAGTTGTCGCCGTTTGCAAGGCCGTCCGCACAGAGTTGCGCGGCGTCCTTGTCAAGCGTCGTCAAGCGCCTGAACGCTTCCCAGAAGGCCGCGGGATCGCCGTCCTTCAGGAGCGCCATCGCATCCTTGAACTGCTTCTCGACGTCCGCGCCTCCCGCAATCCAGACGGGCGTCGCGTTGATGTTCGTTCCATCGCCGGACCACAGAGAGAGCATCACGGGCATGCCAGACTCGCCGGGATGAGGCTGCGGCGGCTTTTCCGGTCCGCCCTCGCCGCCTTCACCGCCGCCCTCGCCGCCTTCAGCGGGCTTGTTGCCCTTTAACTCTTCCTCGCGTTGATCCGCCAGCGCCCTGTAATATGAGCGCAACGCCTTCACGCGTGCCGTTATGTCCTCCGCCTCTTTGAAAAGCGAATCATACTGCTTGCGGAGGTCGTCCAGCACCTGTTGAGTGATATTGCCTGCGTCAACGCCCTTCATGGCGCGGAGCGCGTCGCGCAACTCCTTGTTCTTCAGCAGGCAATTTGCAAGCAGGCCGTCAATCGACAGGTCCTCGCGGTATTCCTGAAGGACCGTGGCCGCCTGGTCGGATTGCGCCGTAATAAAAAGCAGGACCGCGGCCGGCAGGCGCAGCCTGAAGTCATCGCCCTTGAGCAGGCCCTCGACAAATTCCTTCTGCGTCAGCGCGCCGGTGATAATGTATTCTGCCTCCGCCGCCGCAAGGCGCAGCGACGCGTCCTCCGCCTTGTCCGCCGCTATGGCCGCGACGACTTTCCCGCATTTCTCGTTCCCGCTCAGCGTGCCCAGAATCCTGACCACGATTTCGCGGACATCCGCCGTCGCGTTCTTGTCGTCCGCAACGCGCAGGAGAAGCGCTTCGGACTTTGCGACGTATTTCTTTGAATTGTCGTCGGTCTTGGACTTGTAAAGATTCAGCAACTGCCGCGCGCAGCCTATGTTGACAAGGACATCTTTATCATCCAGCCCCTCGTCAAGCGTCGTTACGCCTTCCTCCCCTATCTTGCCCAGATAGTACGACGCGCGCCAGAACGCCGGCGCGCCCTCGTCGCCGAGCGTCTCCACGGCGTCGTTATACGCCGCGTCAACGTCGCTTTGCGCCGTGGCGTATGTCCTGTAGCCGCCTGTCAGGAAAACCATCAACAATGCCGCCGCGAAAACGGCCAACCATGATAGTCGCTTCATTGCTTGTCCTTTCCGAACTGAGCGCAGGTGACTGTCACGATTACGGAGCAAGGGACGCGAAGCGGACCAGCTCGTAGATCGTGACTGTCACCGCACGATTCACCACAGAGCACACAGAGAATATAGGCCATTCGACATTTAGACCGTTCGGCAGTTAGGCCAATAGTCGAACAGTCGAACAGCCTTTTCTTCATCCTTCATCCTTAATCCTTAATCCTTTATCCATCTATCCAGTTGATTATACGGACGTAATGCCGAGTTGCAAGGCAAGATTTTTCTTTTCGGCGGAACGGGGATGAGGGATAAGGGATAAGGGACGAGGGATGGGGGCATGCCAGCACCGCTTTTACCGCCAGCCGATTTCGGACGAAGTTGTTGGCAGGTGAATATCTTGTGCGTTGCGACACCATAGCATCCGTGTAGCGGGACAAAAACGCCAACCTGGACCGGCCACTTAGCGAGATAGATTAAAGTACTCGGCGGGAAGAGACGAATCAATAACGCCATCTCAAACATAGGGAGAAGACACGCGATTGAGAGAATATTTCTCCTGAAGTGTTGACATATTGACAGAAAAACGCTATTTTGACGGTTCAAGAACGCACAATTGCCAGTTAGGAGACGAGCCATGATTATCAGATTCGAAGTGGAAAACTGGATGTCTTTCCGGAATCGTGTTACTCTTTCGATGATCGCCGGCCGGGAATTTCACCACGAAGATAGAGTCTCTCGCATCGACAAGTACAGATTGGGAGTTCTACCAATTGCGGCCATCTATGGTGGCAACGCTTCTGGAAAGACGAATCTGTTCACGGCTCTCAGTTTTATGAAGAGGCTTGTGGTTAGAGGTACTCGGCCCGATAGTCCGATCCCAGTTAATAGGTTTTGCTTGGACAATCAGTCGTCAGAGGTACCAGCCCGTTTCCTGATCGAGATGCTGGTAGGCGAAGACATTTACGCTTTCAGTTTTGCCGTAACTAGACAGTCGGTGATAGAAGAGAAATTGGTGCGGGTTTCGAGTAGTAGCGAGAGGCTGTTATATGATCGAAAAGCTGCACAACCCATGATATTTGACAGTTCGTTACCAGAAATGGAGCGATTGGAGTTCGCCTTTAAAGGTACGAGAAGCAATCAGTTGTTTTTGACGAATGCTGTTTCTCAGAATGTAGACACTTTTAAACCGGTTCATGATTGGTTCAATAACACACTGACCCTGATCGCGCCTGACTCTAGGTTTGAATCTTTCTATCAATTTGTGGACGAAGGAGAGCCACTCTATTCAGCAATTAATGATGCGTTATCTAGATTGGATACTGGCATAGTGCATCTCGGCGGAGAGGAGATACCCTTGGAGAACCTTCCGATACCGGAGTCGGACAAGGCACGGATGCAGGAAGAGGTGAAAGAAGACACAGCCGTTTGTATTGTGGTTGTGCCAGTTAATGAGCGCTATGTGATAACCAAGAAAGACGGCACGCTAGTAGCCAAGAAATTGGTTACCTACCACGCAAAATCGGACGGTACCGAAGAGAAATTCGAAATGCGGCAAGAATCTGATGGCTCGAAAAGACTAATCGACATCCTGCCAGCGTTCTTGGACATGTCCACTGGAAAGACAAATAAAGTTTATATTGTAGATGAGTTGGATCGCAGTCTGCATACACTACTCACTCGAAACTTGTTGGAACTTTATTTGTCTACGTGTTCCGCTAATAGCCGTGCACAGTTACTGTTTACGACGCATGACGTTTTGCTGATGGACCAGCAATTATTCCGGCGCGATGAAATGTGGGTAACAGAGCGTGCTGCCGATGGGGTTACCAATCTTCAGTCGTTTAGTGAGTACAAAGACGTACGAGCCGATAAGAATATTCGCAAAAGCTACTTGCAAGGCAGATTGGGAGGGATTCCGCGAATCCTCTTGGGAAACCCTTGCATATCTCCACGTGACCATAAAGAGAATGAAGGGGATAAGCGATGAAGAGGAGACAATTTCGGCGACCATCGGGCCAGAGGCGTTATCGAAGGCTGTTTTTCGTTGCTGCCGAGGGCAGAAATACTGAACCGAGCTATTTCGCGATCCTAAATGACCAACAATCCACTGTACATGTGAAGTGTCTCAAGGGGGGAAAAGATAGCGCACCTATATACGTGTTAAAGCGTCTCGATGATTACCTAAAGGAAGAGCGGCTAAAGCCAACGGATGAAGCATGGCTGGTGGTGGATAAGAACCATTGGCCTGACGAGCAATTGCACATACTATATACATGGTCAACCAAGAAACCAAATTACGGCTTTGCGGTAAGCAATCCTAAATTCGAATACTGGTTACTACTCCATTTCGAGGACGGTGATAATGTTGCTGATTCGCGTGACTGTTCTGCTCGCTTGAGGCGGTACCTCCCAGATTCAGACAAGAGCATTTGTACAAGGAACATCACGTCGAGCATGATAGACGACGCTGTCCGAAGGGCACGTCAGCGGGACAACCCTTCTTGCAGTGACTGGCCCAGAACCACGGGCACCACTATGTACAAGCTGGTTCAGAATATACGTAGGCCGGCAAACTGATCCATTAACATGATTGCATGCCAAGCATAGTAGGTTTCGGAGCATAGGGCGGAACAAACCTGTCTTGACTTGTCTGAATAAACCAAAGACGCGCCCATCTTTCTTTTGGGTGTGAAATGGATTCTACCTATAACACGCCTCGATTTCAATACTCTTGCGGCCGCCGACAATGTTGTTAACCGGCGCAGTTTTTTTGCGGCGCAATTCAGGAGCGGGAGCAGATAATTGAGCCGTAGATAGTCGAAAGTAGAAAATCTTTGCGTCGCCGATGGGATCGGGGCAGGCTTTGGTGGTGAGAATTTATTTGCGATAAAAATAATTTTCCGCTTGACAAACCACATTTTATGGTGTATACTATGCACAGCACGAGGTGTCAGGTCTAAGGTCTAAGGTCAAAGTAGATAGAGATGTCAGATGCTGGATGAACGGACTGGGTTACAGGTGAGCGGGTCGTGAACGAAGAACAAAAAACGAAAAATTTTTCTCCGTGTTCTCCGTGCGCTCCGTGGTGAGTCGGGGGTGTTCGCATAGTGTCGCATAGTGTCGCAAAGTACCGCATAATTTTTCGCGGCGGAGAGGTGGAAAATGGCGTTAACTGCTTGTATTACAAACGGTTAAGTAAATTTAGGGGGGGGGGGGGTAGGTCAAAG
>Ga0315284_10000476_pt1 | contig 54868 bp, 63 predicted proteins | sample YL17G09_16_MG_FD_203696 | JGI IMG/M metagenome (GOLD analysis project Ga0315284, IMG submission 203696) | Sediment microbial communities from Yellowstone Lake, YNP, Wyoming, USA - YL17G09_16 | ecosystem: Environmental > Aquatic > Freshwater > Lake > Sediment | place: USA: Wyoming | collected...
GATGGCGGGGGGGGGGGGGGAGCCTTGCCGGTGGAGCGCGGAGTTGCCTCTGCGGAACATGCTGCTTGAGGATGACCTGGTGTGGTTTGAATGGCGGGACGGGAGCCGGGAGCTGCTGCCGGTGGTGGTGGTCACCGACGAGATCGGGCGGGAGGGGAGCCGGACGGAGGTGGAGGTGGAGTGAAGAAGACTTGAGACTTGAGACTTGAAAGAATACCCCCCTTTTGTCCCCCCGTGAACGGGGGGAGAACATTGGCAGGTGGGGAGAACGGGGGGTCGGGGATAGCAAGGGATAGGCGGGGGAGGTCGGGGCTTGGGGAGCCAGTTGAAAGGTGATTATGTGGAGTAGCCGATTCCGGGCAGGGCAAGAGAGAAGAGCCGTGCCTCGGCAGATAAGTTGAGTAGGCCCGATTCCGGGCAGGGCAAGAGAGAAGAGCCCTGCCTCGGCGGAGGACACCCCCCCTTTTATCCCCCCGTGAACGGAGGGAGAGCAAAGCGGCGGCCAGATGGCCGCCGCTTTGCGTTTGAGGACATAGCAGGCTATGTCCCTACGGGGATGCGGTCCTCCTTCCCCCGCTTCCGCGCTTGGCCGCCGACTCTTGCCGTGATCGGGAGCGCTCTGGCGGGATTCTGTCGGTGGGACCGCAGGCCCCCCATCCCGGCCTTTCCCCACGGAGTGGAGGAAGGAGGAAGAGATCAGCGGGGGATGGGGCCGTAGTTCAGCTTGGCCGCATCGCAGAAGCCCTTGAGGAGCTCGTTGAAGCGCTCCATGCTGAGTATCTGGCCCGAATCTTTGGCCTCGCTGCGGGCGGTGATGCTGGCCTCTTCGATGCACTGTTTCTGCACTTCCACGGAGATGAAGAGGTTGTGGCCGTAACGATCCTTTCCCTTGAGGGCCTCGAGTTCCTCGCGGGTGCGGAGGTGATCGGCGACCTCGGTTTCGTAGATCTTGACGAGTTCGGCGCGGGACAGGGGTTTGGGTTTCTTGCTGGACATGATCGGACTCCTTGGTTGGGTTGAAGAGAAACTTGAGACTTGAGACCTGAAATCAGATGTCGAGGTTCATGGTGCGGGAGGTGCGGGCGAGGCGGGTTTCGCAGAGGGGCAGGTTCTTGGGATCGAGTTCGATGCCGATGTAGGAGCGGCCGAGTTCAGCGGCCACGGCGAGAGTGGTTCCGGAGCCGGCGAAGGGATCGAGGACGGTGGCGGGAAGAAGACTTGAGACTTGAGACTTGAGACTTGGATCAGACCCCCCTTTTATCCCCCCGTGAACGGAGGGAGAGCCATGCTAAGTGAAGCCGGCGCCGGTCAGGATGCCGGAGCCGGTCGGTCAGGAGCGGACGGAGTGCCGGGTTTGCAATGCCGATGTTTCGACATGAAGTAAGAACACCATTTCAGGAAGGCGTCAACAGGCATTGGTAGAGAGGGTTTTTCTCTTTGCCCGCAGCGCTCGCAGAGGCACTCACCTGTCGCTTCATCGAATACGGCCCATTCGATCTTCGGTTTGCGGGGCATGGTTACGCCTTGGGTAAGAGGTGATCGAGGATAAGCGGGCGCATCGCCATGCCGCCCCTACGAAACACCGCAGCAGGCGGGATGGGCGAGGAAGAATACTTCATCAAGACCGCTGCCTTCGAGTGGCGGGAAGCCGACGCGAGTGTGGAAGATGGCCATGAGAGCTTCTTGCCCGCCGATGTTCTGGTCGCAAATGCAGCATTCCTCGCCCATCCACTTGACGTACTGGAGATGTTTGATGCGCACGAGGCCGAGGTGGCCATCTTCACCGTCGAAATACCACGGATACTTGTCGCGGATCAGGGCGGCGAGATGGAGACAGAGGGCGGGCCAGTTGGAAGAATCAGGCATCGGGGGCCTCCCAGAAGAAACTTAGATCGCCGTAGTCGAGGATTACGAGCTGGCCGTCAATCATTCCGAGATTGTCGGTTTTGCTGTCGAAGCCGCGGTAGCCTTTAGCCGTGAGTAGGTTGTGATAATCCGCGCCATTAGGATCATCGTCCGGCAGATGTGCGGCTCGCCGCATGATAGAGAAGAGGCCGAACGGGAGGCAGAAATAGCATGGGCAAAGATGCTCGCGCGCCGGCGCGGGATAACTGCGCCAGAAATCGCGTTCTTTGAGATTGTGACATTGGCCACGTGTAAACCACATGGTGCCCATTGTCCAGCGGGGAAACTTGATGGCGAATGATCCCACCAGGACCACGACGCGAGTGACACCATGATGAAATTGCATGGTTACTCTTTGGGCAAGAGGTGATCGAGGTTGGAGAGGTGGGCGACGTGGCGGACGGCCTCGGGGAAGGTCATGCGGTCGCGGAGCATGAAGAATTTGAAGACGTCGCCGCCGACAGCGCAGGTTCCGCCGTAGCACTTGAAGGACTGCCGGCGGGGGGAGACGGTGAAGCTGGCGGTTTTCTCCTCGTGGAAGGGACAGCAGCAGACCCAGACGGAGCCGCGGCGCTTGAGATGGGGCAGTTCGCGCTGGAGGATCTGCACGATGTCGGTTTCTTCGCGGAGGCGCTGGATGGTGGAGTCAGGGATGCGCATGGGAATAAGACTTGAGACTTGAAACGTGAAACTTGAAATCAGGCGAGCGAAGAAACCAACTCTATTCGTTGGCCGAGGAAGCGGAGGACGGGGACGGCGATGGAGTTGCCGAGGGCTTTGTAGCGCGGGCCATCTTTGGCTGGTTTGCCGCGATAGGGGACAAGGGTGAAATCGTCGGGAAATCCCATGAGCCGCTCACATTCGCGGGGGGTGAGGCGGCGGATGCCTGATTTTCCGTGGGGAACGATCATAGCGCCGCAGGCTTGATCGGGGCTGATGCCGCGATCTCCACAGGTCAAAGAAACGAGAAATGTCTCAACATCGAAATCCTGATGGCGGCCATGATGCCCTAAACAGGTTTCCGCTTCTATCTCACCGGAGGTATTGCCGCCGCCATAGGCGATCAGATGTCCGGCTTGGGCTTGGTTATCATCCGCGCCGCACGTTCCAACTCCCGTTTTAGTAAGGGCGGCAACGATCTTCCCCGTTTTTCGGCGCGGCGGAGGATACCCGCGCAGGCTCGCGCGCTCAAAAAGAACCGCTGCGGCAGGTCGCCAGTCTCCAAGATGTCCGACAAGGAAGACTCGATGGCGGCGCTGGGGAACTCCGAAGTATTGAGCATCCAGAACGCGGAGGCATCCCAGATAGCCGAGTTTCTGAACTTTCCCCGCAAAGGCAAGAGAATCCCGGATGTGCCGCGCGGTAAGAGCACCACTGACATTTTCCCAGATGACCCAGCGGGGACGGCATTGCTCAAGAAGTCGGAGGAAGTTCCAGGCCAGCGCAGTACGTGGATCAGATAATCCACCTCCGCGTCCGGCGACGGAGAATCCCTGACAGGGAGTTCCGCCGACAAGCAGGTCAACTGGTCGTTGTTCACGGACATTGACTTTGGTGGTATCGCCGAGGTTGGGAACCTGCGGCCAGTGGTGTTTCAGGACGGAACAGCAGAAGGGATCAATCTCGGTTGTCCAAGCGCACTCCCACTCGGGCCAGGCGACACCGGGGGCGTTGATGCCGGCGCAGTCATGGGCGTAGAGCATGGGAAGAAGACTTGAGACTTGAAACGTGAAACTTGAAACCGGATTCCGGGCGGGTTTCGGAAGACCTTGAACCCGCCTCGGCGGACAGGGCGCGTTGGAGGAGGCTGCCGCCGATGGCCATGCCGAGATAGAGGAAGAAGGCGGAACAGAGCATGAGGAGGATCAGCCACTCGTTGGTGGAAAGACGGCTTGGGCGCATGGGATTTCCTCGATGGGTATAAGATGAACGGAATGGCGGACGCCGATTTTGTCACCGGAGTGGATGATGGTCGAGATCAGGCCGCGGGTGCGAAGAACGCAGAGACAGATGCGCAGGGTGGGATGGGAGAAGCCACACCAATGCTGAAGTTCCTTGAGGCTATGCGCCTGACAGTCGTGGGCGAGGAGATGCAGATAGACCCAGGCGGGAGCGGGGCGCAGGGTGAGGATGATGTCGGGGACGAGCATGGGAAAATTGATTAAGGTTCTGTAAAACACCCACAGCCACCCCAGTCCGTCTCGTCAAACATTCCCACTTGAATGCGGTGTCGGAACTCCACCAGTGAGAGCGGCGTTCTTTTTCCGCCATGACGGTCCGATAAGACGGTATACTTCAATCCAGTGACTTGTTGCCATTCGGCCTCTTTAGCTTCATGGTATGCGTATCGTTCTGGCATGCTGCGAAGCAAATGCGCAAATTGGGCGTGCCCGGCCTTGATGCAGAAACCACCACAGTTGTTATGAGGGAATCCCATCTCCGTTAAGCGCGGCGGTCGGATGCCAAGCGAGCGAACAAACTCAACAAGGTCTGATTTCAACAATAGTGGTATTTCTAAAAGCGGGAACGATGTCCGATAAGGCTTGAACGCTGCCGTGTTCCGCTCAACTCGCTGCGGTTCTGTCCAATCAAGGCCGAGAATGATAATAGAAGAGGCGGGATCGGGATAACGCTCTCGCAAAACTTTACGCAATAATTCCCGTTTGAGTATGCGGCTGCAAGGATCAAACTGAGTGTTACCGAGCATGCGTTTATCTGTGAACACTTGCCACACGTTTCGTCCCTCTGCGAATCGTTCAACTTTAACACCGAGGAACTTCTCGCAATCATCGAGAAAGCGATAGAGGTCGTCGTCTTCGGTCTTGGTATCTGCAAACCATAGTTCCACCGCATTGCGGCCATGTTTTCCAATGCAACGCCTTGCAGCTTCAAAACTGCTGATACCACCAGAGAACATGCAAAGGTATTTCATTACAGTTAGCCAGTCGAAAGTATGCCGGAGGAACGGGCGCGGGAAACGAGGCCGCGGATGGCTTCGTCGCGGTCGGGGTGACGAAATTCGACTTTGGTGAACTGCCGGTGAGAGCAGACCCACTCGCCGGCGGCGAGATCGTACCAGAAAAGCTCATAGCGAAGCTCGGCATAGGATGGGAGAGGGATCGCGCCCTCGGCCTTGAGCAGGCAATCGGCGATGGCTTCGTCGCGCTTTTGGTGGACGGCCGTGATGGGATAGACCGTGTGGCGGGCGATCCAGAGGCCGTGGGAGAATTTGATACGGATGCGAGGGTGAAACATTTCAAAATCCAAAAGGTCAAGAAGCCACAATTCAGATTCCGACAGGGATTAGACAAGGGGCTGAAGCCCCTTGCCTTGCTCATTGGTGGAAGAGAAGAGGGACTCGTTGGGGCCGCCGGAGATGAAGCGCTCATAGTCGGGATCCAGCTCGATGCAGAAATAGTCACGGGGCTGCTTGTCGCTCAGGCGGCGGTCGGGGAAGACGATGCTGCTTTGGGTTTTGCAGGCGCGGGCAGCGGTGAAGGTGCCGGCAAAAGGATCACAGACCAGCTCGCCGGGTTCGGTGGATAGTTCGATGAGATAGCGATAGAGTTCAACCGGCTTTTGAGCGGGGTGGTGCAAGAGCTGGGGAGAGATGCGGGGGATTTGGATGATGTCGGCAGGGCGGTTGCGCTGGGCTGAAGGAGACCCCCCTTTTATCCCCCCGTAAACGGAGGGAAAATCTCGATCCCAGAGGCGGCGGCCTTTGGAGAGGAAGATGATCCATTCAGTTGCCACCGCGAGGCCGCCATAGAGATCGCCGGAGCCGTGAACCATCTTGTCCCAGACGAAGACACCGAGGACTTTCTCGAAAGGGGACCGGCGGATGATCTCATCCCACTTGGCAAAGGTTCTCCAGGTGCAGAAGAAGTAGGCTTGGCGGTCGGGCTTGAGGATGCGGTGACACTCGGAGAGAATGTGCGGCGCCCAGTCGAGATTCGCGTCGTTGAGGATGCGGGGGAAGCGCTCATCTTTGGGGCGGCGGTTGGATTGGTAATTGACGCCGTAGGGCGGATCGGTAAGGATGAGATCCACGGATTCGGCGGGGAGCTCGGGCAAGATGGCGCCGGCGTCGCCCATGCGGTAGGTGTCCCGAAGGGATGAATCAGACATTATTAAGAACCACTGAATCCATTGGCATGATCGGGATCGGGTGAAGCGGGCGCATCGCCATGCGCCCCTACAGGGCCATAGGCAGCCTCGACGGCGGAGAAGAGACGGAAGTAGGTCTCTTTGAAGAACAGTACGATGAACAGATAGTGCGAGGCGATGGGCAGAACGGGGAGAAGGCCGACGGGGATGGAATGGGCTCCGTCCTGACCGGGCCAGGGGAGATCGGAATGGCAGATATTTTCTTTTTCCCAGAGCAGGATTTGGTGGTCGGCATCGTCCACGATCTGCATGATCTCGGGGTGCATATCCCGGAAGATGGGAAGAGCGCAAGAAGGGATCAGCGCAGTCAGCATATCATTTTGCAGCAGGTTGGCAAATCGCTTGAGAGAAACATTCGGTTCCCAAGCGCGGATTTGAAGATAAGGATACCAAGGGCTGCTGATGTCACCGAGGAGCATCTCGTGGGCATCATGGAGGAGGCCGACGAGCTGGACGAGAGGATTGTTGCTCTCGCGCTCGAGCAGGGCCTCGACGTTGAGGGAATGTTCGGCCACGGAATAGGGCGGCCCGTTGTAGTGGCCGTTGAAGCGGCAGATTTTGGCGAGGGATTCGGCCACTTCCTCGATGCGGATGTCGTCGGGCTTGAGAGCGAAGGGATAGACGGCGCGGCCGAAACAATCGAGCATGAGATCAGACATGGGAACCTCGGGAAGAAAACTTGAAACGCGAAACTTGAAATCAGATTCCGGGCACGGCAAGAGGGAAGAGCCATGCCTCGGCGGAAAATCAGCGCTTGCCGAAGTGGGGGCAGTCGTCACTGATGCGGCGGTCGAGGCGGTCGGTGCGGCGGAGCCTGGGGTTGAGCAGACGGAGCAGGAGATAGAGACCGCGCAGGATCAGGACCGCGAGCAGAGTTGCTATGAAGAGGTTGACGGGGTGCATGGAAGAACACCTGAGACTTGAAATCGGATTCCGGCAGGGTGGCGAAGACAAGGGGCTGAAGCCCGCCTTGCCTTCCTGCTCGGCGGAACGGATCAGCGGGGAGGCCGGAAATAGAATTTGGTGCCGCGGCGGCGGTCTTTGCGGGCACTGCGGAAATCGAGAAGTTGCTGATGGATGAGCCGTTGGCAGGCGGCGGCGATCTTCATCCGGGTGGGATGGTCGGCCGGAAGATGGAGTTCAACGGCGATCTGGCCGGCGGAGAATTCCCGGCCGAGAGACTGACGGCAGAAGAAGAGGCGGATTTGCTGTTCGAGCTCGGTCACAGGTCGTACTCGACGTGATGGGCGAGGAAGAGCTTACCTTCGGCTTTGAAGATGGCCATAAGCTCCTCGATGCGGGCGAAGTAGTCCTCGCCCTGAATGCCCTCGCATCCCGATGTCCCAGGGCCATGCGTATCGAGATGCAAGCCGATTTCGCCGCGGCGGGGAGTGTCGTCCTTGACATCCTTGGCGAGGATTCCGACCGGCCAGATGGGATCCGGCTCGAAATGGAAGAAGAGGCCCTCTACTTTGCGGGACCAGTAGCCGGTGGTTGAGAGTTTGTAGTCTTGGGCCACGGCGATGCTGGGGGGAAGGGGGCCTTTGCCGCGGGTCCAGTAGTGCTCGGGCAGTTGATAGCCGCGCAGGCCGCTGGAGCAGGGGAAGACATCGAAACGGTGCTCTTCATAGTGGATGGAGAACTCGCCGATGAGCAGATTGTTCGAGGCGGTGAGGTGCATGCGGAAGCGAGTGTGAGGGAACAGGTGGAAGTTGAACATGGGAATACCTGAGACTTGAGACTTGAGACCTGAAATCAAGACTGTCGTACCGCGTAGAGTGCTCGGTTCAAGGCGTGGATGTCGGTGCGGAGGTGCGGTTCGACGAAGGGGATGCCGAGTAGCTCGAAGATGTCCGATTCTTCGCGCGTAGAATAGAATGACCCCCCTTTTGTCCCCCCGTCCGTTGAAGGAGACCCCCCTTTTGTCCCCCCGTAAACGGGGGGAGAGAAGATGCGGTTGTCCTTCATGTTGTAGCCGAGGGAATGGAGACGCTGCATGCAGGCGAGATTCCATTCCTGCGAGCCGGTGCGGATGAAGAAGGTCCAGCCCCAGTAGCTCTCCTGAGAAAGGAAGAGATCAACAGGGACGGAAAGAAGACCCCCCTTTTGTCCCCCCGCTAAAGCAGGGGGAGAGTAGGAACGGCGGTCGCGGAAGTGGAGATACTTGGGGCCTTTGCGGACCCAGAAATCCAGCGGGGCGATTTGGGATTGGGCGCGGTAGTCGCTGAGGACTTGGAAACAGGCGCCGGGGAATTTTTCGAGGACCACGATTTCGATGTCATGGACGAGCGGTTTGTGCCTTCTGATACTGCCGGCGATTTCGATTCGGGAGCAGACGGGCTCGAGCAGATGGAGATAGCGCTGGGCCATTGAAAGGGCCAGCTCGCGGTCGAGTTTGCCGCCGGTGACGGGGTTGGGCGGCGGCGGCTCGGGAAGATCGAAGGGAAGAGGAATAGAAGACATGAGACTTGAGACCTGAGACTTGAAATCAGATTCCGGGCGGGTTACGAAGACTTTGAACCCGCCTCGGCGGAAGTTATTGAGGGCGCGGAAGGAATCGAACCTTCACCGGGACCGCGAAGTACCCGGGCCAGATTGCGCTTTGGCGGGCCTTTGAACCGCGGCAGCGCTTCGCGCCCCAAGCCTATAAATCACGCGTGTGTAGCCCGAAGCATTTTGACCCAACGCACACAAACAGAAGCAATTTGGATCAATTCATATTCGAGATTGTCGAGGGCTGGATCAACGATCCCCGGGTCCACGGGGCGAACACAGGCCCTGTTTACGCATTCCGCAGCCTCGCCAACCTCTTCAGTCAAAATTGAGAGCCATTCAAGGTGAGTTGGTCTTTGCTCCCCGTGGAATGCGATTGCCTTTGTTTCCTCAAGGTGTATCGCCTGAAAAATCCCGAGATGGCGTATGGTGGGATCACTCATGCGCGCTTCATTTGTTCCTGCATTTTCATGGAATCCGTCTCGGCGGAATGGAGGGCGGTGGAGGCGATTTGGCCTTCTTCGGATTCATGTTGGGCGATGCGGGTAAGAGCATCGCGGAAGTTGCGGACGATGTTCAGTTGGTCGGACTGATACTGGAGATCGGTGTCGCGCTGGGAGCGGAGGAGGCGGTTCTCGTCGAGGATCGGATAGATGAGCGCCGCCAGATAGTCATAGATGCGGACTTCGACGAACTTGATGACATAGACGGGCGGATAGCCGGTGCACGCGAGCAGCCCCCGTCCGGTGAGGGTCTCCAGGCAGTGTCGGATGGTGGTCACGGGAAGGTGCAGCCGTGCCACAAGGGTGCCGTAGAAACACGGCCCTTGCTGCTGGAGGAAGAACACCGCGGAGAAGACCTGCGCTTCATCGGGTGTGAGGATCGGGGGCTGCTCGGGCATGGAGAGGAAGAGCTGAGACTTGAGACTTGAAATCAGATTCCGGCCGGGTGGCGAATACTGACCCGGCTCGGCGCAAAGATAAGATTCCGGGCACGGCAAGAGTGAAGAGCCATGCCTCGGCGGAAAATTCCGGGCGGGAAGACAATGGGCTGAAGCCCGTCGCCCCCGGCTCGGTGGAGTTACTGGCCGGAAAGGATGGCGATGATGGCGTCGGCCTTCTCGCTGTTGTTCATGCCGAAGGCGGGGCCATCGAAGAAGGCGGTGAGGTTGGCCTTCAGATCGGCGGGCACTTTCACCTGCAAGCGTTCGCGGAGGCCGGAGACCTGCTTTTCGAGGGTGTCGGCCTGGAGTTGCTTGTTCTGGAGGGCGATGTTGAGAGCTTGCAGTTGGGTCTGGAGTGTCTCAATGGTTACTTTGTCGGGGGGCATGGTCGGTGTCCTTTTCGTTTTGGTTGAGAAGAATGCTGGCCGTATTGTAGTAGCCGAGAAAGTCGGGCAGGAAGGAGCCGGGGAAGGGAATGCGATAGCGGTTGTTGCTGCGGTATTGGGAGATGTTGGTGCAGCGGAGGGTGAGGGCGATTTCAAGAGTGTTGGGCGGCCGGTTCTGGACGCGCTGGAACTGGACGGCGAAGATGTCGGCCCAAGCGCGGGCGAGAGTGAAAGAGAGTTGCGGCTGATGGAGATTGGCCGGCTTGAGATTGACGTCCCCGGCGAGCTGGCGGGCGATGGGCAGGGGCAGAGCGCAGATACCGTGCTCGGCGAAGACCTCGCGTTTTTCACCCTGAAAGAAGTTTTCTCCGGGGAGGATTTCGCGCAGGAATACGGCGAGACGGAGGGCATAGGCATAGTAGTCGGGTTTGCCACCGGAAGAGGCAAGACAGAAGCCAGCCCAGAAGGCCGGGGTGAGAACGGGCGAGGCAGCTCCCTGCAATTCGGGAGCCCAGCGCTGGAGGAACTCAGTGACGGGCTCGGGCGGTTGGCGGTAGAGGGTAAGGATGAGCGGCCCGCTGAAAAGGAATTGCCGTTCGGCGGTGGGATGGAAGCGGAAGATTTTCATTTGATGGCCAGTTCGGGATGTTCGGCGCAATAGGCTTTGAGTTGATCTCCGGTCTTGATGGCGGCGCAGTGCTGGCAGAAATCCCAATGGCGGCCGTCGCTGCCGGTGAGGGTGATAGCGGTATGCTCGGGGATGAGAGCGCGGCATTCGGGCCGGCAGCAGTTGAGAACCGGCTGAACGGTGGTATTGACGCGGAGGGTGATGTCAGGGTCGGACATTGGTGATCCTATATTCGGCGATCAAGGCCAGATCTTGGGGAGTCAGGAACTCACGGAGACGTTTGCGGATGGTGCGTTCGGAACGGATGCCGGGGGCGCGTTTGAGCCAGTAGCGGAGACTGGATGGGGTGACGATGCGGGTCTCCTTGCCGATGAGCCGGGTGATTATTTTGGCGGCATTGTGGAGGCCGGTGCAATTTGAGAGGAAGGCGATGACTTCGCAGCCATCGAGCCCGGTTTTTTCGCTGATAAGATCGGGCAAGCGATACATTTCACGCTGGGAATCGGTGAGGCCGCGGAGTTCGTTGATGTAGCCGGGGGTGACACCGCAGGTTTTGGCGATGTCTTGCGCGCTGAGGCTGGGATTGTCGGCGAGGCAGCGGAGGATTTCGGCGCGGCCGCGGCTCATACATCCTCTTCGGTTTGGGGACGGGAATCGGTGGCGGACTCCTCGACGACCTCGACCATCGCATCGAGGGGCACGTCGTAGGTTTTGCAGACCATATCGAGGCGCTCGGAATCGAGGCGGAAGTAGCGGCGGGAAGAGCGGTCATTGGAGGTCTTATGGCGAACGACATCCTCTTCCTTGAGGAGGTCGAATTTATGGAGCAGGACAGGAATGAGTGAATTGGGACCGGACTGCTTGGGCCAATGCTTGAGACCTTGCAGGGTCTTCAGATATTTGGTGACGGCGGTGGAAGAATACCAAGATTCGCGGCGATTGGGCGGCTGAGTCTCGATGGCAACGGGTTGAACATCCTGTTGACGGATCATCTGGCGGAGGCCGGCGAGGAACTGGGGGGCCGCATCCTGCTCCATCATCATTTCCCGTTTGAAGGCGCTGAGATGAGCATGGGCCTCGAGCAGATTGCCGAAAACGGACTTGCCCATTTCGGGGAAGTCGGCTTGACCTCGGGCCGGATCCCAAGCGAAGGGATGGCCGGAGGACAATTCATCCAAGACGAGAGCGATGGTGAAAAAAGGGAGCCAGAGTTCACGCTCGCGGCCTTTGAAGCCGATTTCATTGAGCATACTGAAGAGTTCACCGTTCAGCCGATTTTGCGCCTCGGCAATACGGTGAGCATGGGCCAGAGTCCAGCAGAAGAGGCGGTTGCGAATGGAGACCGCGAGGGGCCGGATGATATGTTCGCACCAAGGCAGCATGGTGACGTGGTGCGGGCAGCGCTTCATGGGAATGATGATGCTTCGGGAAGCGAGGGTTGAGGTGAGGCCCTTGATGTTGGCGGTGACTTTGGGGCAGTAGCTGCGATAGCGGCGGGGGGTGTCCTTGTTTTCGCCGGCGGTCCGGCCGGCGGCTCCACCTTTGCGGTAGCCGTCGTTGAAGAGAATGGTGAGGGCCGATACCTGATCGTTGACCTTCATCATACTCGAGAGCTGTTCGGCCTCATCGAGGAGAATGGTCGGGCTGTGGAGTTCGGTGGAGCGGAAGATGTAGGATTCGCTGGCGCTGGAGATTTTGTTAGGATTGAAGCAGGTGGCCTCGATGACTTCCAGGGCGCGCGACTTGCCGCTTTCCCGCGTGCCGTTGAAAGAAACGTAGGGACAGGCAATGAATACTTGATGGCAGAAGGTGATGAAGATGTAACTGGTGATGACGTCGTGAATGAATTCATTTTCAAGATAGAGATAGGTGTGGCTGAGTTCGCGGAGATCATGGTAGAGAAGAGCGGTGTCGGGGGTGTTGGCGGCAGGGTCGGCGATGAAAGGGGAAAGACTATATGGAGAATCGTCGTCGAGCCAGTAGGGGTTGGCGTCGGGATCCGGTTCGGAGCCGGGATGGAAGAAGAGCTTGCGCTGGGCCATTGACACTTCGTCGGCAGGGAAGAGTTCGGGTTTGCTGGAGATGACGAAGGGGATGATTTTGACGGTGGAGATTTCCTCGCCCTTGACGGACTTGCGGATGAGGACGCGGCGGGAGAGGGTGTAGTAGAGATGCTTGCCGTCGAAATACTGGCCGGGGAAAATTTCGGTGAAGTCGGTGGCGCGTTCGCTGACCTGATCTTCGGGTGCGGGGGTGCCTTGCTCGCGGAGTTTTTTGAGGCGGCGCTTGAGTTCGGAGACGGTGCCCTTGTTGAGATCGAGGTGATTTTGCAGGTCGTGAAGGATGGCATCGGACTCGATGGGCGAGCGCCAGGCGATGCGGACGAGGAATTCTTCGATGCGTTCGGCGAGGCGGGCGCTGTCGAGGTTGAGAGGGATGGCCTTGACTTCGATTTGATCGAGACTGAGGGCATCGGCGCGGAGTTGCAGGAAGGACTCGGTGCTGCCGGTCATCCACCAGTCGGTTTGATCGCCGTGGGGGAAGCGGGAGGAGAAGTCGTCGTCGTAGCAGATGAGACGGGCGCGGGGAAGTTCGCGGAGAATGGTGAGAGCCGAGGTGAGAGCATCTTCGCGGGTGCGGCCGGGCTGGAAGGTTTTGGCGCCGTCCTTTTCGAGAAACGCTTCGGGATGAGCGGCGAGGATGTCCACGTCGGGAATCCAGAAGAGATCCGGAACGCGGCGCAGGATTTTCAGGTGCTCAGGGTTGGGATTGCCGCCGCTGGCCACGGCGCAGAAGCCCTCCTGCCGGAGACGGAGCGCGTGGGTATGGCCTTCAACGAGGAAAACGGGAGTGTTGTAGGCCGGTTCGAGGTAGAGCGGGCGGGACTTCAGGCCAGCCTTTTCGATGTTGAGATGGAGGAATTTGGCTTCGCGCGCGAAATCGTTATCCGGTGTGCGGTCGGTGATGCGGCCTGAGAAATAGATTACTTTGTCGCGTTCGATGTAGGGGAAGATGAGACGACCGCGAAAGTAGTTGACCGGATGGGGAAAGGCCTGGGGGAAAGAGATGAGAGCATAGCCGCCAGATTCGCGGATCTGTTCAGTGGTGAGGCCGAGTTCGGATTGGAGGAGGGCATGGAGATCCACGTCGGCGGGGGCGAAGCCGACGCGGTATTGGGCGCAGGTTTCGCGGGTGAGGCCGTATTTCTGCGAGATGGTTTGGCCGTCAAGGGTCACGGTGTCCCAATGCTCGGTGAGTTGGCGAGAAAAAAAACGGGACAGGAAGTCCCATACTTCGTCCCGTGTCATGCTTCGTGTTCGATGCGGTCACAAATTTCAGCGGCCGTCTCGGTCCGGCCGAGTTCTTTGAGGGCTTGGAGATGGTTTTCGAGTTGCTGTCGCCAGACGTACCAGCGATTGCGCCTCTTGACGCAGCTTCGGGGGGGGAGGGCGGCGATGATGGCCCGATGGTCTTTGATGCCGAGGCGGCGGCCGGCCTCGTGAATCTTGACCAGTGCATCGGGTTGATTTGCGGGGGCCATATTGGTATATTAGGGAGGAGTCCGGCCGGCCGGTTTACTGGCAGGTTCGGTTCTGATTCGCGTCCCCCCGCCCGCCGGCCTTGGAAACTGGACGGGCGGGAGGGACGGTAAATCGGCGCAGGAGCGTACCATGCGCGATGCCGCATAATACGGCACGACATAGCATTTTCTGTGCGCGGGGTTATGATACGAAATTTTGTGGGCGATGTCAAGAAGTTTCTTGCGGATGCTGGTTCGAGCTAACATAGAAACCTTAGCCACGAGATTACAAGCTCTTAGAAAAGAGCGTGGCTTCAGTCAGCAGGTATTGGCCGAACTGACGGACGGGGCCGTTTCCGCGGGTTGGATCGCGCAGGTGGAGCGCGAGAAGATCGGGGCGCCGCGCTATGAGAAGCTATTGGCGGTGGCGAAGGCGCTCAATGTGGACGTCGAATGGCTGGTGGGGGATCTGGTGGAGGAGGAGAAGATCACGCCAGAAGAGATCCGGTTTTGTCTGCCGATGGGTGTTCGTTTGGATGAGCGGCAAGTGGAGGTGCTGCGGAAAATTATGGTGTCCATAGCGCGCGAACTTTCCGCCAAAGGGGAGCAACATGATGCAGAGGCACCCGAAGGGGATAGATCGTGAATGCCTGGATTTGGTGGAGTGGATATTGAGAGCGACCGGGATAGATCGAACACTGGTTCCCGTTCCGATACGAGAGATCGCTCGGCGTTTGGCCGTGCCCCTCCGCGAATGTGCGCTGCCTTACGGTGTGCGGGGCATGTGCGATGTGCGGCGGCGGATCATTGTTCTAAACGGACGGATGCCGGAGACGCGGAAGCGGTTTGTGATTGCGCATGAGCTTGGCGAGCTAATTGTTCTGCCGGTCAGCCCGGATCATGGTTCATGGCTCAATGAATTCGCCGGATACTTATTGGTGCATCCGGCGAATTTGCAACTTGCGGCGGCCGCAATGAGACAGACAGATCGGCTGGCGCGGCACTTCGATGTCGGCGAGAGCGTGCTACTCTACCAGTTGCGGCGGATGATGGAAGAGGGAGGTTTCGGATCGTGGCTTCGGTGATAGCCCGGCGATTGAAGAACGGAGAATTTTGGTATGCGCGGGTGAAGCTGGGCTCGGGCCGTTGGTATCTCTACAATACCCGTCTGCTTGTCGCGCGCACGCGGAGCGGGGAGATTGTAGCGACATCACGGAAGAAGGCCCAATACGCGGCGTTGGAACTCCAGGCGGCGGAATCGGCGGGCCGGGATCCGTTTCGACTGGCAGCGATCACCGGGCTGGGAATTGCGGTCGCGGAGGCTATTGACCGGTACTGCGTGGATCGGCAGACAGAGTGGAGCCCGGGCACGATGGAATTGCAGAGGAACACTCTGGGTAAACTGCGGCGAGCATTGGGGGAGCGGGCCATGATCTCGATCACCAAAGCGGATCTGATTCTGTTACGGCAGAATCTTGTTGATGCCGGCGCGCGAACGAATAGTGGGAAACGGATTCGTGATCTGTCGAATGTGACGTTGAACATTCACCTACGGAACCTGAACGCTTTCTGCCGTTGGTGCGAGAGGGAATTGGCCTTGGCGGATTGGCATGCGCCGACACTGCGACAGGCGCGGGTAGCAGGCGCAGAGATCGGGGGATACTATCGTCCGGTTGAATTGCGGGAGTTGTTTGAAACGGCTGGCATGGTGCTTCAAAATGGCCGCCCGATTGGGCCTTTTCTCGCCTTTGCTGTCCTGACGGGGATGCGGAGAAATGAGATACTGGCCTTCTCGGCGGCCTGGGTTGTTCCCGGCCGGCAGTCGCTGTTGATACCAGCACGCCTGACTAAATCGCTGCGGGCGCGCGAGATCCCCATTGACCGCGAACTGTGCGACTTGTTGGGGGGTGTGAAGGGGTGGGGCCAGCATCCCTTCGGCTACTTTCGTGAGGATATATCGAAGAAGTTCAGGCAGGCAGCAGCGCGTGCGGGGTTGCGGAGATTGAAACTGCATGCCCTGCGCGACACGGCGGCCGTCCGTTGGCTGATGCTGGGTAAGTCGTTGCAGGCAGTCAAGCAGCTCTTGGGACATGCCAGCATCGAAACGACGGAGGAGCATTACACCCGGTTGGGGTTGGAGGAACTACGCGGCGATGAGAAGACGCGGAGGGAATGGGCCGAGATTGGTACGGTGATAGTACGGCTCGCTCTTGGAGATTGTTGATTATTGATTTGCATGAGCTTCCCAAGCTGGAGGTTGCGGGTTCGAGTCCCGTCATCCGCTCAGGTTAAAAGATAAGTCCGGTCAGGTAGTTAGCTGGCCGGACTTGCTCGTTCTTGGAGGCCGGGTGGGGGAGGCTAAGTCTAATAATGCAGCATGAAGCGGCGTGAGTTGTAGTACGGTACTAAGAAAATCGCAGGTGGCCGGCGATACTTACGTGAGGAAGCCCCCGCTATGGTTCACTCACGGATTTGAGGATGGCAGTGTAGCGAAGTCCGACACATATCGCGGACCGCGAGTATCTGTTCCTCGGCGCGTTCAATGAGGATGTCAAAAACCACATTCTTGTCAGTAGGATTCATCGTCGCCCACAACGCATGACATTCATAGGCCGAACTGCTGATGATAAATACGGGACGCGCCTCGTAGATGCGAATTTCAGATTCGCCTCTTTCGATCTCCGACTGCAAATTGTGTTCAACCGTGTAGAGCATATTGTCGGGGATCAGGCCAATGCCCAGCGGTCCGAGCGTCGTATCGCCAAATCTCTCGCGGAATCCGTCAATATCAAAACCGAAGCGGATGATGTGGCAATCGGAATCTCGGAAAAGCCCTATGTTGCCAGTCACGTCGTTTCGCAACCATGCACCGTTGCACGGTTTCGATAGACGTATTAAACTGATTTGGGATTTCATAGTTCACTCACGGATTCGAGGATGGCGGCGGATTTGGTTTTGAATCGGCGATTCCTGTGATTGCCGAGGCTTTCGATGGCGCCCTTGCGCCGGAGCAGCCGTAGAGCACAGCAGACGGCTATTCTGAAGTTCTTGGCTTGACACCTGGTTTTCCCAGACTCAACCAGTTTTGCATACTCGTCTGTAACTTCGCGCAGGGACCATTCCGTGTCCGGTCGGGTGCGGAGTATAAATTCGATGGCCTCTTCCTGAGGTAAAACCAATTCGCTGGGGATAGCACTTGCGGGGCATGAAGTAGGTTCGGGGATTGCTTCTCGCGGCAGACAAGACACATAATACTCGATCTTGCGCGCGACGCAGTCCCTCTCTATTCCCAGGAGTGCAATCTGTAACTCGGTTTCCCGGATTTGCTCGCGTAATTCGACGCACCGGTTACGAGAATACTCGTCTATCGCTGTCATGGTTCACTCACGCTTTCGAGGATGGCGGTGTGGAGGTTGAGGCGGGCGATGCGGAGGCGCTCGCCGTTCTGGTGGTGCGTGTAGCCCTCGGTGGTCTGCTCACCCGTGTGGCCGAAGAGCTGCTGCATTTCGCGCGAGTTGATCTTGCCGCGGCCGAGTTCCCCGGCGGTGTGGCGGAGCCAGTAGGGAGTGACGTACTTGAGCTTGGCATTGACGGCGGCACGGTGGAAGAGCTTGCTCCAGAGGCGGCGGCCGGTCTCGTCCTGCTGATTGGAGCGGATGCCGATGATGAAGGCGGACTCGGGATCGCTGGGGCCGTGTTGGTCACGCCAGGCCACGTAGCGCTCGAAGGCGGCGAAGATATTGACCTCGCCGAGGACGGCGCCCTCGAATATCTCGGCGATGTGCTGGGCGTGGTCTTTGGCGATCTCAGGCGGAACGGTGACGCGGAAGCTGGCCGGCTGATCCTCGACGGCGGGACAATACTGCACCTGGCGGCGGGGGAGCAGGACCATCTCGCCGGGCCGGACGAGGAAGAGGACGCAGGAAAAGAATACGATGTCGCGGTCGGATTGAGCAGCATTGGGCGTTGCGGCTACGGACTCGATCATCTTGAGAAGCTGGTCGGGCCGCAGATACTTGTCTGTGCGCGGCCGCTTCTGGCGGCTGTACTGCTGCTCATGGAAGCGCTGCCAGCTTTCCAGTTTGTCGCGGTCCCACAGATCGGAGTCGGTGAGGTAGGTGAGGAACCCCGTAACCGCAGTGAGGGCCTGATTGCGGTTGGCCGGACCGCCTTTGACGGTGAGAATCCAGTCCTTGCACCAGTTGACGGTGAGGCCGGACAGGTCGTTGAACAGGCGGTCATACTGGAAGGCGAGCCGCTCGAGCTGCAGGCGGTGGGCCGATACGGTACGCGGACGAGGAGGCTCGCCGTGGGTCTTGGTGTTCAGGCCGGCGAACTGGGAGAGGTGGGAAGAGACGAGGTTACTCAGCATCGTCGGCGCGCAGGAGTTGGGATTCGTGGACGGCAAAGAAGCGATGCTTGCTCTTGTGCGCTCGGACCCAATAGAAACACGGTCCTATCGGCCTCATGCACCTCTCATGGCAGATGGCGAGCATTGCATGGCAGTCAGTTGAAGGTAGCATCCACGGGTTGAGAGCAATTTGCTGCGGTGTGCGAAATTGCTGTTGGGTGTTCAGGTTCAGGATCAGTACCTCGTGGGGCTGGAAATTGGCCTGTGTCATGGCTCCTCCTATTCACAGACATAATTTAATATGGGAACTAACGGAAGTCAAGGGGGGGGGTGAAGAGAGACTTGAGACGTGAAACTTGAGACTTGAAAGAAGACCCCCCTTAGTCCCCCCGTGAACGGAGGGAGATCAGATAGATTGGTGAAAGGTGAACTCGGAGTTCAGGTTTGGGATGAGGAGGTGCGAAGAAGACGCCATACTGACCGGGTGAGTTGATCCGCAACGGTCAAGGCATGTTCGGCGAGTTGCGCGTTGCGCTCATTGACGCAGTGCATGGCATGAAGGATGTGGCATTGATCTTTTGGATCAAGGTGGTTTTCCCGCATATAGGCGGCAACTTGCTGCAAGTAGCATTTGTCGCCTTTACTCAAGCTTGGGCGAGTCATGTCAACTCTCCTTGCTGGTGTGCTGAGCATGAACCCCGCCTATACAATCGGGGCAGGAGGCGAGGCCGGTGCCGATGATCGTAAAGCCTTCGAGGATGCGCAATACTTGTTCGGCCTCCCAGCGTTTGCCGCCGCCGCGGCAGATGAGAAGGTCGCTGGTGGGATGCTGCGGGACCGGCTCGGGCGGGGTCGCAGCGCGGACGGCGGAAGATTGCGGGGACATGGGTTACTCCTGAAACTTGAGACGTGAAACTTGAGACTTGAAAGAAGACCCCCCTGAATCCCCCCGTGAACGGAGGGAGATCAGAGGGTGATGGAGATGGAGGCGGCGATGGAGTCCATGAGGCCGGAGCTGGCGCGTTGGCGGCCGGCGGGGTCGGTGTGGAGGTTGAGGCCATGCCAGACTTCGGCGATTTGCTGAGTCACGACGGACTCGGGAACGGCCTCGCCACGGCGGAACTCCTCGCGCAGCTCGGCGGCGAACTTGTTCCAGTCAATTTCCTGAATGTCATCGTAACCGAGCGCGCCGTCGAGAGCAAGGCCGGCGGATTGACCCTTGCGCTGCACGAGGTCCCACATACGCTCGTCAATGGAGCCTTGTGTGAGCAGGACGTGGATTAGGACGTCCCGCTCGGAGGTGAGGCGGTGAATGCGATTGACGGCCTGGTCGAAACCGGCGAGGTCGAAAGGCAGGGAATAGACGATGCAGCGGCGGGCGGTTTCGAGATTGTGACCGAGGTTCACGGCCTCCAGACCGGCGAGGAGAACGGGGAACTTGCCGGACTTGAACTCCTGAATGACGCGGGCGCGCTCGGCGGGCTTGACATCACCGTCCACGATTCGGGAGCTGATGCCGGCGCGGATGAGTTCAGTTTGGATGAGGCGGGTCGAGTCCTTCATGGTGTTGAACACGACCACGCTCTCACCGGACTCCAGGGCCTCGCGGATGAGGCGGAGACAGGCGAGGAGCTTTGGAGTGTGCGAAGATTCGGCGCGGCGGCCGTTGTGTTCAGACAGGCGCTCGGAGGCCGGGGTGGAGGCTGCGAAACGGAGTTTCCAGAGCTGGCCTAAGAGACCGGCGAGAAGATCGGCAAGGTGAGCATTCTTGATATTGACACCGGGCCGAGCGGTGTACCACTCGCCGAAAGAGTTCAGCCACCACCAGTAAACCTCCTGCTGCTGAACGGCGAACGGAACGCGGACCGGCACGAGCCGTTTGCCCACGAGGGCCTCGCCGATTTCGGATTTGCGGCGGCGGAGAATGTTCGGGCCGAGGGTTTTCCAGAGCATTGAGAGATTGCAGATTTCAGGGCGCGCGCGGACCGCGCCTTTTTTGTAACCGTTAGACTCTTGCGGAGCTTCCCATTCCTGCACGCAGAAGTCCTCGGTGAAGCGGCCCTTGTCCGTATAGCCGTAAGGGAAAGCGGAGGTGGCGGTGCCGCCGGCAGCCCACCAGAGAAGCCAGTAGCTATCATACAAGAAATTCTTGACAGGAGTGCCGGTGAGAATGAGGCGGGCGCGCGGACGCAGGGAACGGACGGCGAGGCCCATTTGCGAGCGGTCCCCCTTGATCTTGGTTCCCTCGTCCACCACCACAGCGGAGAAGGTTTTTTTAAGATAGTGGGCCATGTTGTGAACGCGGAGGCGGTAGTGAGTGTAACCGCAGCCGCGCTGCTCATGGCCGTGGTGCTTCAGGACCTTGCGCGGATCGCAGCGCTTGCCGTTCCATGAGTGTTGCTGGTGACAGTGAGGACAATATCCCTTGTTAGTGTTGTAGATCGGAGTTTTTATATGCTTTCGGGTTTCGTAATCCCAGCGCCGGTCCATTTCCGCACAGTTGAGCCACTGGACTTCTGGCAGCATTTCGCAGGTGGAGCCATTGCGGGAGAGGGCCTCGTAGTGAGTGATATAGACCTCCGGCTCTTTGTGCGGGCCGGGTTTGGGTCGCTTGGCAAGCAGCCGGGCCTCGCGGATCGTTTGCAGGCGGATGAGCTTAATCCCGAATTTGCTCTCGGCCTCGGTGGTCCACTGGGGAATGAGATCCTGCGGAACGATGAGCAGAATGCGTTTGAAGCCGCGGGTGATGTGCCAGGCGAGAGCACCCAGCATCTTGCCGAGTCCCTGTTCCCAAGCGAGGACTCCGTTGCCACGGCAGAGCAGGCGGGCGAGGTCATCACGTTGGAACTCGCGGAACTGGAAGCGGGGAGTTTCCAGTCTGCGCAGCTCGGACAGATAGCGCGCGTAATCCTGCGGAAAGTGAGTGGCGACGTCGCCGGGGTCAGGGATGTCGAAGTGGTCGGTAAGGTACTGAATGTCCTCGGGAGTCTCATCGAACTCATGGCCGGCGATTTCAATACGGAGTTTCTTGCCGGAGGAGATGGTGTCGCGCTTCTCTTCGCTGGGCGCGCCGTCACGGAAACGCTTGACGATCTTCTCTCCGCGCTCTTCCCATACGTGAGAACTGACAGAGATAGCATATAGCTCGCCGGCGCGGAGCTTCTTGGACTTGTCGGTTTTGGTGCAGCGGATCTTGTCCAGTTTGTCCAGATAGCCGAGCCGCTGAGTGACTTTAAGGGGATAGAAGGGCGCGGTGTGTTTTTCGGATGCAAAGAGCGCCTCTTGGAGGAGCTGAGTGAAACCGGGCTGGGCGGTGATGATCTTCTCGGCGAGGGCCTCGGACACGGCGTCGAGTTCAATGCTGTTGAGAGCAAAATAGGAGAGGGTGCGGCCGTTCCACTGACGGATGCGCGCAAACCAGCTTTCGCCGTGGGACTTGGAGATACTGAGGGCCTGGAAGTCGGACAGACGGACGCGGAGTTGTTTGCCGCTGAGTTCAATGGTGTACGCTTGCCCGGCGGCGGCGGCCTCATCCCGGGCGGCCTTGCAACAGGCGGAGAAGGCGGTGCGGGTTTCGCGCGCGGCCTCGGAATCGGAATAGGTGAACCAAAGAGGCTTGCGGGCTTGCAGGAGCTTGCGTTCAAGAGACGGCGTGAGTTTTTTGAACTGGCCGAAGTCGAAAGACTCCTCCTGGCAGGTCAACTCGCGCTCGCCTTTGTAGAACCAGACGACGGCGCACTTGACGGCGGAGGCCGGTGCGAAGAGGTTAGAGATGTGCCAGACATAGTAGGGCTCGCACCCGGCGGTGCGCAGCTCATCCAATACCTCGGGGAGGTTGCGCTCGTCCAAGATGCACACGCCCTCGCCGGAGTCGTCCAACAAGTCACAGCCGAGGCGGAGAGTGAGGGCGGCGGAGTTGACCTGCTTATCCTGCCAGGTCCACTTCAGGCCGAAGGGCGGATTTAAGATCAGCTTGTCGAAGCGAACCTCCAGCTCGCGCAGATACGGGAAGGCGCGGAGGAGGTTGGCCTCTTCGATACCGACTTCACGGTTGCGGAAACGGTGGTCGAGTTCAATACCGAAGCTGTGAACCCGCTCATACTCAGCGAAGGCGGAGAGCAGGTTGCCGGAGCCGGCGGTCAGATCCGCCACGGTGAAGACGTGCGGACAGGCCATAACGGAGGCGAAGAGAGCGGCGAGGGGAGGCGGGGTGAAATACTGCTGCAATCCCTTATCGGTGACATTGCGGGCAGACGCGAAAACCTCGCCGCTCTCGGTGAGCTGCTCCGGGAGGAGCTGGGAGTGGGATGCGGTCATATTTCTTGTTGATAATGTTCCGTGACAGTCCGCGTCAGGTTGGGCGGCTGTAAATCGTCCCAGATAATCTCGAACGACTCCCAGTGACGGAACGCCAACTGGTCACGGCCGATGTTGAGTGCCCTGCGATGGGAAAGCTTCTCTTCTATCCGGTCGTAATCGTTCTTCTCCTCGGAGAAGTGGTAGCCTATGAGGAGGCACTGTTTAGGCATTTGCACACCTTCGGTTTAGCTTGCGACCGCCCGGGCGGGCGGTTTCGGCCTTGCGGCCTCATCAGGCAAGCGGCGGTTTTTGTCTTTTGACCTCCTCTTCCAGAAGTTTAAGAAAAGCGCTCTCGTCGTCGGTCATGTCCTGATCGTAAGCAGCGTAAGGATAACCCCAGCGCGGGCCACCGAAAGGCTCGCCAATGTAGAACATCAGCTCGCCGCCGTATGGGGAGACGTCGTAACTCGCCTCGGTTTGGATGAGCAACCCGGACTCGCCCCGCGCTACGTGACACTCGCTCAACCAGTCTCGCAATGTCGGGCAGAGGGCTATTTTGCCGCTACACATAATACTCTCCTCCTCACATCTTTTGGTGGACCTCGCCGGTCTTGTTGCCATTGACATCGAAAAGGAGCGCGCGCAACGAGTCGGAGAGCTTGTGATGTTTCTTCCGGTAGCTTGCTCCGTCAGCGAGACGCTCGTTCAATCCGCTGCGATAGTCTGCTATTTCCCTCGCCAACTTCGAGAGAATGCGAGCGGTTTCCTCGTTGACCCCGCCATCGGCGAAGGCGGCGTTGTCCTGGTAAATCTCAATGTAGAGTTTCACGGTTTGCTCCTGTGTTAGCTTGCGACCGCCCGGGCGGGCGGTTTCGGCCTTCCGGCCTCGTCAGGCAAGCGGTCAGGCGGTGAGCGTCAGATTGCGCAGCCGTGAAGCGAGTAAGAGTTGTCAATGGTGATCTTTTTGCGCAGCGCAAACCTCATTGCCACGAGCCGCATTTGCGCAAGGAAAAGGGGTTCGGCAATGTCCTCTTGTGTGTGCCTGCCAAGTATGAGCAGGTGGCGTACATCCGTCAGCCATTGCAACTCGGCGGCTCGCCGTTGCCGATACTCTCGCGTAGTCATGGTCCACTCCCTTAGTTTAGCTTGCGACCGCCTCGCGGCGGTTTCGGCCTTCCGGCCTCGTCAGGCAAGCGCTCAGGCGGCCCTGACGGCGGCTGTTGCGGAGTCCCGCTGTTCGATGTTATAGGCCACATTGCGTAACTCGAGTAAGGCGGTTGTGCCGTGAGGAATGTGGAGGCCATGCGTCTTCGTGTTTAAGCAACTCGCGGAAACCTGCAAGATTAGTGTTTCCAGCTCGGCGACGCGGGCGAGGGCGGCGGCGAGCTGGGCCTCTATCTGCTTGACCGACTCGGCCGGGGAGAGTGTGACGGCGGAGGCGCGGGCGGCGGCGAGTTGATCTTCCAGCTCCGAGGCGCGGTCCCGAGCGGTGTCCACCTCGCCGGCGAGAGTGCTGTTCAGCTTCTCAAGGCGGACGGCCTCGGCCTTGAGCTTGTCATAATCGGCCGGCGGAACGATCTTGACCTCGGCGGGTTTGGCTTGGAGGTCGGTGAGCTTGTCGCGCACCTCGGCCAGCTCGTCACGGGCAATCTTGAGTTGCTTATTGGCACCGGCAAGCTGGTCTTGGGCAGTTGAACTCTGTGCGGCGAGAATCTCAAGATTTCGGTTGACTGTGCGCACGTCAGTGAGCTGGGTCTGGAGAGTCTTGTTGAGATTCTCAATCTCGGCGGTATCAGACTTGACCGAGGCCTCGATTTCGGCGCGCAACTCGGCGCGGAGCTTGTCCACCTGGGCAGGATCGGCGGCGCGGGCAATGACCTTCTCAGCCTCAGCGGGTTGGGCCTTGGCTTTGGAGATGAGCTGCTCGGCCTCGGCGCGGCTGAGGTCCGCGGTCTGAATTGCGCGGGCAAGCTGCTCGCGGATTTGCTCTTCCAACGGCAGAAGGGCAAGGAGGGTTGAGATACCGAGGCCGGCGGGGAGGCCGTCTTGATACTCACTGTGCAGACGCATGAGGCGGGCACCGTAAGAGACGGACCAGCCGAACTCGCGCGTAATCCAGAGAGCCCACTCACCATGAGGGACCAGCGCACGCGCCTCGGTGAGCAGCTTGCCGATTTGCCACACGCCGGCGAGGGCCTGGGCATCGGCGGCTTTGATTTCGGCCTTGATAGTCTCAAGGCGGGAGGGAGGAGAGGCGGCTTTCATAAGTGAACTCCGAGTTCAGATTTGCGAGTTGTATGCGATTCAATGACAACCCTAAGATACGAAATTGAGAGGCGCTTGTCAAGAGAAAAGGACAGGGAGGGGAGCGAGCGCCTCTCTGGATGCTCTTGGCTTTCATGGAGTTGGAGGTGGGCTCAAAAAAAAGAGGAACCTATGCCTCTCGGTGTGTGTGCGCGGTGACTCTGTGGCTTTGAGGGTGAGGCGGAGCAACACCCAGGCAGAGATGAGCGGCGCCAGCAGCGGATGAGCCAGCGTAGTCTCGGCCGGAGGGGGGGGGGGAGGCGAATACGATAAGGTCTAAGGCGTGTCAGGGGGGAGGAGGGGGGTACCCCTATCTATATGATAGGCGCACCCATAAGGGGAAGTTTTCTCGACTTCGGGTGGAGGCCATGTGAAAGCACAGGGTGGGGAGATATGGTAACTCGCGTGTGATCGGCTGGGCCGTTGCCGGAGGTGTTGTCGGAGATCAGCTCCGACGATGGGCGGGTTGGATCTCGGAAGTGGTGCGGGGGGTTGAGGTTGGATGAAAGCCGGGGATTGCGGCCGGGAGGTGTCGTCGGAACCGTTGCCGGAGTTTCAAAAGCCTAAGATCGGGCGGGGAAAGGAGTTAGGTATGCAGATTGGCTGGAATTGCCGTCGTCGGAATGCTGCGGGTGGGGACAGAGAAAGTTATTGCGGGAGATGGGGGACCAGTACCTGAAGTGTGAGTGTATGATATATTATATATATAATAGAGAGTATTCGTGCAATAGTGCAAGAAATGCCAAGTTTTCCCGTAGGGATTGAGAAAAAAGAGTGACCATCCCCTTAGAAACTGGCAAAACTCCGACATTCCGACGACGGAGTGGTGGTAAGATGTTGAATTGTTTGAAGTTGAGGTCGGTTTTGCGGGGGAATAGTTCCGGCAACGTGGGATTAGGTTCCGGCGAGGGTTTTGGGGTGGTCGCTCTGTTGAAAGCCAAAGAGGGGAGCGAGAAGAGGGGATTCCGGGCACGTGAAGACACATGCCGCGGCGGAAGGAAGAGACCCCCCTTTTGTCCCCCCGCTGAAGCGGAGGGAGGGAAGATCAGAGGGGGGTGTCGCAGCGGCGGCAGCGGGTGAGGAAGTGGATATTGCGCTCGCCACAGTTGGGGCAGTAGCGATGTTTCGCTGGGAGAAGGAGATAGATGATGATGATGATGATGCCGGGGATGGCTGCGCAGAGGAGGGCCACGAAGGTGAGGATGCCGGCGAGCCCGCCATTGTAGCCCTTTTTCTCGGCGATATGCGCGGCGAGGATGGCCAGGGCGGCGGCGATGGCGAGGAGGAAGAGGAGGGTCATGGAAGAAGACTTGAGACTTGAGACTTGAGACTTGCGGGATTCCGGTCGGCGGAGGGGGAATGGCAGGCGGGGCAGAGGGTGATGCCGGGGCCGTGCTTGGCGACGTCGGGTTGGCCCTTGGGGTTGGCGGGGACGGCCCATTCCTCGCCGCAGATCTCGCATGAAAGCCGAAGGGTGTGGCAGCGCGGATGGTTTTTGAGGGCGCGGGCGGCGGGATGCGGGAAGTTCATTTGTCTTTGCTTTCGATAAAGAGGGAACGGAGGACAGGGGCGGAGAGGTCGAGTTCGCGGATGATGGCGCGGACGCAGGTGGGGAGGGGCAGGTGGTCGCGCTTGAAGAGGAGATAGAGTTGCTGGCGGTTGGTTTTGGCGCGGCGGCAGACGGCATAGGGACCGCCGGCGGCATCTATGAGTTCACGGAAGCGCTGGTGGTCGAACTGGATCCGGTCAGGCTTGGCCGGTTTTTTTGTTTTGGTGGGCATGGGGACTCCGGTTAGGACCCCCCTTGAATCCCCCCGTGAACGGAGGGAAAGAAGAGGTCGGGGATAAGATACGAAATGGCGGGGCGGTTGTCAAGAGAAAAGGACAGAAGAAGACTTGAGACTTGAAAGAAGATTCCGGGCGGGGCAAGAAAGAAGAGCCCCGCCTCGGCGGAGAGGAATGCTGTCTTGGCGGGGAAGGGGGGGGGATTTTTCGGGGGTTTTTCGGATTGTTTTTCTGGAGGTTTGCTATGTAGTATGAGGGCAATGGAAGAAACTGCTCAGAATGTGCCCGCGTTGCGGGAGGATAGATTGTTGGTGGAGGCGGAGAAAGCCGCGGCCGGTTTGGTGTCGCGGCTTTCGTGGTTAGAGGGGGCCTTGCCGTCTTTGATGCCGGCGATGGCGGAATACACGACGCCGGAGTTTTTGTCGCAGTTGGTGGCGGCCTTGCGGGAAGACGGCCTTTTGGAGAAGACGGTGGACGGGTTGGACGCGATTCAGACGGCATTGATAACGATCATCACGATGCGGGCGAGCGATTTGGTGGGGCAGCAGTTGGCGCGGTTGCAGGCGGCGAAGACGATGGGGACGCTGGACACGAAGCAGACGTTTGCGTTGCAGAAGATCATGGATGCTTTGACGCGGGCGATGAAGGCGGCGGGGGAACTGAAGGATGCAGCGGGATTCTCGAAGCGGGCTCGGCGGGAATTGGGGGACGTGCGGGCGGATGCCTTGCAGCGGCTGCTTGACGACGTGGCGCGGGAGGATGGGGTGCCGGAGTCGGAGGATGCGACGGTGTTTTTGGCGGGAGGTTTGGTGAAGCGGCCGAAGGCGGACGATACGCAGTTCGAGATCGTGGAGACGAGTCCGTTTGAGCAGCCCTTGTCGAAGGTGGAAGAAGGGGAATTGACGGCGGCGGTGGAGTGATGGCGGGTTTGTTGTTGCAGACGTTGATGCGGCTGGCGCATCCGGTGGTATTCGGGAAGCGGACGACGGGGAAGATTCCGTTTTCGGCGCAGATGGTGACGATGCTTTGTCCGCATCCCAAGCCGATTTACTCATTGGGGCGGGACACGGGGAAGTCGGACATTATGATTGCGCAGGGGGAAGTATCGAAGATCGTGGTGCTGCCGCACTTGTTGGCTTATCTTCATCGTTTGAAGCGGCCGGTGCCGGTGGACGTGGTGTTGATCGCCTCGGTGAAGGAGCAGGCCTTTGAGTTGCAGGCGAAGATCCAGAACGTGATTCAGAGTACGGACTGGTTGCGGGCGATGGTTTCGGTGGATAGCACGAAGACGAACATCGTATTTGACACGCGGTCGCGGATCATGGTACGGCCGGCGACGAACGCAGCGCGGGGACTGCATGCCAAGACGTTTGCCACGGGGAAGGGGATTATGCGGGGGGTGCTGCGGGTGTTGGTGGATGAGGGGTGGTTCCTGCGGCAGGCGGATTTTTACCATGCGGTGGTGTCGCCGATGATGGGGGATGCGGGGCCGGGTTCGCGGATGGCGATTTACTCGACGCCTTACGGACAGCAGGGAGAAGTTTGGGATATGTGGTCGGACGCGCGGACGGGGGACTGCATGCAGCCGTTCACGGTGGATGGGGATGGACGGCGGCAGTACAGTTTTGACAGGCAACTTTGCCAGCAGTGCATGATGCGGTATTCGCGGGTTCGGCACCAGTTTGCGAGCGCGGAGAATCCGTACATCAACCGGCGCTACCTGCTTGAGGAGAAGCGGCGGCTGTTGGGGATGGGGTTGAGAGAGGTCTGGAAGCAGGAGTACCTGGGGATTCCGAGCAGCACATCGGGGTTGTTCTTCAAGCCGGAACATCAGAGGCTGATGTGGAACGACGAGTTGCCGGAGTATCGGATTGGGGAGAGCGGGGATTTCGTGAGGCGTTTGTCGGGGTCGGTGGAAGAGGGGGCGATTGAGGAGTTGGTGGATTTGTCGAGTCTGCGGACAGGGCGGGGGGACTGCTACCTGGGGATTGATCCGAATCAGGGGATCGAGTCGAAGCGGGCGGATTATGCGGCCTTGGCGTTGGTGGAGGTGACGCGGCAGAAGAAGGCGGCGCTTCGGTTCTGCATGCGATTTCAGAAGGCGTTGCCGTACTTCGACGGGGTGGACTACCGGAGCGGGGATGTGACCCCGTTCGTATTGGCGGCGGCGATATTTTTGATCGAGCATTTCGGGGTGAAGCGGATTTTCATAGATCAGAATTTCGGGCAGGCTTATTACGTGCCGTTGGTGCAGAAATACGGGGAGACGCGGGTACAGTACATACCGGGATCGCTGCCGCAGAAGCAACACTGCCTGGTGCATTGGCGGAGCATGATCGAGCGGGGTCGGTTCGAGTCGCCGGCGATTCGGTTTTTGATGGATGAGTGCCGCTACCTGGCGGTGGAGCAGGACTCGCTTGACGAGGACAAGGTGCGGGTGAACAAGGCGAAGGGCTGGGGGACGGCGGGCGCGCAGGTGGACGGGATCTTTGCGGTGGCTTACGCGATGCGGGGGACGGAGGAGTTGGCCTCGGAGCCGTTATTCGGGGTGGTGGAGCCTTCGTTGATTGCGCGGCCGGGTTTGGAAGATATGGTGCGGCGGCTGCCGTTTGAGGCGCGGGTGGTGGGGAGAGGATGAGAAGAAAAGGCTGAAAAGCTGAAAGGCTGAAATCGGATTCCGGGCATGGCAAGAGAGAAGAGCCATGCCTCGGCGGAGGGGAGAGGATGAGCGGGTTGTCGAGGTATCGGTGGTTCAAGTGTGAGGCGAAGGAATGCCGGGACTCATTTTGCGTGGACAAGCTCGAGTTGCGGGAGGGGGAATTGTACGCCTGTCGTTGCGGTCGGCGATACCAGTGGGACGGCCGGCGGATGAGGATTGTGCATTATGAGCATTCGCGGAACGGTAAGGCGGCTTTTTCAGCGCGCTGAGGTGGCGGTGAGCGGTCGGCCGGAGGGTTTGGCGGCGCGGACGATGCAGCCGATGTTCGAGATATTGGGGAAGGTGAAGGGTTACGAGACATCGTTCGATCCGCAGCGGGAGACCTACCGAAGGTTCGAGGTTGAGCGGGGGCGGTTTGCGGCTTACCGGGATGCCTGGGTGGCGGCGGAGGAGTCGCCGGTGGCGGGGATGGCGATTTTGAGTTTGGCGGAGGATTGCACGGGGGAGCCGTTCACGGTGAAGTGTTCGGACCGGCGGGCGGCCGAAGAGATAGACGGTTTGTTCAAGCGGATCGGTTACTGGGGACCGAAGCGGCAGGGGACCTTGGCGCGGTTGTGTTTGACGGGGGATCATTTTTCGTTTTTGGATTTGAACCGGAGTCCGCAGCGGCGGCGGAATTTGGCGGAGATTACGGGGTTCCGGATGGCGCCGGAGTTCACGATGTTCCGGTTATCGGACGCGCGGGGGCAGTTTCCGAACTGGAAGCGGGCCTTCATGCAGGTGGCGGCGATTGAGTTGGTGACGCGGCGGTCGGGGGAGGCGATTTTGCAGAGCGAGAGCGGGAACCGGCTGATCGGGGGGCCGGCACACTACGAGGGGTTGGCGGGGGTTTTGAGCGGGCGGGAGTTTGTGGCGCGGGACGGGAAGCGGGAGTTTTTTTCGGCGGAGGAAGTGATTCACGCGCGCTTGCGGCCGTGGTGGCAGCCGACGCCGACGGGTTACGGGGTGGGGAGTCTGCGGAACGGGTCGCGGCTGCACAACATCATCATGGGGGTGACGCAGGATTTAGCGATAGCGCGGCAGTTTTCGTCATTCAATCAGAGGGCCTTTGAGTGTCCGGGGGACACGACGAATGAGGTTTTCGAGAAACTGTGCAAGCAGTTGGAGGAGATGAAGGTCGGGCCGGGGACGTTCTTTCCGTTGCGGGGTGCGGTGGCGAAGAGTTTGGATGCGCGGAACTGGCAGCTTTCGGATTTGGCGGACGTATGGTTTCACATAGACATGCTGGGTTTTTTGATCGGTTATCCGTTGGCGTTGGCGGGATTCGGGGCGGACCGGTTCACGGGGGAAATTCTCGAGCGGATGGAGCAGAGGTTCAAGCGGGTGATTGCTTTTTGGAATCAGCTTGAGGAGTGGGAGATCGTCCGGCCGCTGATTGACAGGACGTTGTGGTACATCGGGAAGGGGGACGTGGATTACGAGGTGGAGTTCCCGCCGGTTTCGTTTGAGGACGAGAACAAGAAGACGAAGCGGGAGTTGTCGAAGAGCGAGGGGGGTGCGCAGTCGCGGAAGAAGACGGCGATGACGTTGAACAAGATCACGGCGGAGGAATGGGAAGAGGAATTCCGGCAGATAGAGAAGGAGTTGAAGACATTAGGGCCGATTACGAAATACAAGGCACCGGGGGAGAGTCTGGTGAAGGGGAAGAAGGGGGTGCAGAAGAAGGACGCGGCGGTGCAAGACATCGGGGACGCGGAAGGGACGGACTGAAGAAGGAAGACCCCCCTTTAATCCCCCCGTGAACGGAGGGAAAAAGAAGAGTGAAGATTGCGGGCAGGGCAGGAAGGAAGAGCCCTGCCTCGGCGGAAGACCCCCCTTTTATCCCCCCGTGAACGGAGGGAAAAAGAAGAGTGAAGATTGCGGGCAGGGCAGGAAGGAAGAGCCCTGCCTCGGCGGAAGACCCCCCCTTTTATTCCCCCGTGAACGGAGGGAAAAAGAAGAGTGAAGATTGCGGGCAGGGCAGGAAGGAAGAGCCCTGCCTCGGCGGAAGACCCCCCTGAATCCCCCCGTGAACGGAGGGAAAAGAAGAGTGATTGAGGAAGCCATGCAGAAGGATCGGAAAGAGAAGCGGGCGGTAGCGGGGATCATCGTTGCGGCGGTGGTCTTAGCTGCGGCGCTTTATTTTTTGTGTGGTTCATTGGCGGAAGGGCAAGGGTGGGGACGGGGGCCGTGGGGAAGAGGGGGCACGGTGCAGGGGACAGGGACGGCTGATACGAGCTATGTGGTTTCGGACATGCTGCGTTATTATCCTATGCCGGACATTCCGAATCCCAAGAGCTATTGGGCATGGTCATCGCAGTTGTTCACAGGCAGCGGACCTCAGTACTCGCGGGATACCGTCGAGATCGCAGTCAACGATACCCAACTCTGCGGACAGTGGGACATTACCGGCCACGCCTGCGGTGTCATCCGAGTGGGAACATTTCGGGCCGCCTCTTCCAATGTCAATCCGTATGTCTACAATGTTCTCGACAGTCTCGTCATGCTCTGGCGGGAGTACCGCGAAGAGGATACTCCCGGCCCGCTTACCGGGCGGTGCCTCGTTGGGCCGACCAGCGGTCTGGGCGATACCGTGCGTTTATCCTCCTTCTGTTTTCTGCCCATGTCTCCTCTGCGGACTCAGCGTTATGCCACGCAGTACGCAGTCTACAGTGATGACAGCATAGCAGGTCTGCGGACGAGAACGGTCACGGTGCAGATGTGGATTCCGATCACGAGGAACGGCAGGTTATACATCATCAATCGGGCGGCACAACCCGTTGAGTTGGCGGTAGAACTGGCCATTGAGTACAGCGATTCCTTGATTGATTTCGGGCCGATGTCCCATTTCCATGTGGACGAGTCGAATGCCACCATCGGTTCGGGTGCCGCACACATCGCCCGTTTCAGGATTTCCGGTTTGGGCAGGGGCTATGCGATGGGGAACAGCTTCGGTGCAGCCATTTACTCAAGCGAAACTGGCAGGCTGAACTGGCGTTATTTCACGGTGGACGACACTTTCCGCTACTCTGTGATGACAGCCCCGGCCCGGATTTGGGCCGGCAATGCAACACTCACAGCATGGGCAAGCTGCAGCAACTGGCAGAACAATCCCAATGCGATCAAGGCTCTCAGCGAGATCAACGAGATTTGGGCTGTTCGTGTGGGCCATCCCGACAGCAGCGACATTCTTTTCCCTTACGGTGGCACTTTCTATTCGCCGGTCAGGGATTCGCTGCGGCTGTCGGCGCATGCCGGCTACACTCTGAATGCCAGAGCTTACACGACCGGAGATACGCTCTGGTGGATGGCGATGGCCGCCAAATCCCGCACGCATCACATTGACACGGATGTGGGCGGCGACAAGAATTTGCCGACGAACGCGATGTTCCAGACCGTTTGGGGGAGTGCAAAACTACGGCATACGGTTGGTGCCGGCCCCAATGGCTGGCTCTGCTTCTATCCGCTTCCGTGGGCCTTTGACAGCCTGTACGAGATGATGGCATTCAACGGCAGTCTGGCTGGGGCAGATGCCATCACGGCTCTGCGCGCGGTTCAGTATTCATGGACAGAGGAGACGCCCTTTGCATTCGCGCCCTAAGTTTCGGTGGCTACTGATGGGCCTTGCGCTGGTGAGCGGTTCTGTCTTTGCGGGCACAACGCTCGTGGGCACGACTTACCATATCTACGACGCAGATACCGTGATCGCGCCGCTGCCGGAACCTCCGAGTCCGGGGAATTACCCGGTCTGGAACTCCGAGGACTATCGCGGGGAGAGTTACTTGCCGGTTCCGCAGGGCTACAATCTGGACAAAGGGCTCTCGCTGCTCTACACGCGCTGGGATGGAGAGGGGGCTGTCACGTATTTCCAGATCGAGGTCAGCGGCGATTCTCTGCTCGCGGACAATGTACTGGATAGTGTATCGATCGCGGTCAAGGAACTTCTGAGTTGGCAGACTGGAGGCCGGTATGTCGGCAGGCCACTCATTATTCCCGGTGACACGACGGGCGGCGATTCCATTCAGTTGTCCGAGTTGAGGGATGCTGCATTGGCCATGTCCGCTTGGGGATTCTATGCCACGTACCACGACACGACCTACGGCGGGAGTCGTTATCGGATTCTGTGCCTGCAAACGTGGATTCCGTTCAACGGGCCATGCTGTTTGTATGTTCGGAACGGCTGTAGTGCCGCCATCGGCATTTCAGCGCAGGTGGGCATCCGTTACGGCACGGGTTTCGACTTCGGCGGTATGGCGCACTTTCAGGTGGACGATACGGTCTGCTCATGGAGAAGCGACAATCCCTTTCCTTATGTCATCTCCGAGACGGTCTCCACGGATAGTATCATAGACAACCGACTCAGTAACGCGATGGGCTCGAACAGCGTGCGGGGATCAAACAACAACGGTGTTCAGGTCTATGTGCCGATGGGGCGGAAGGCGGGCGCGGGCGATTCGGTGTTCTACTCGCTGGTGCATTTCCCTCTCCGCACGGACAATCAAAACGCTTATGCGGTGACGAGTTCGATTTTGTTGACACGTTACTCTTCCGCCGAATTGGGTGGTGCGTATAACTATGTTGTCACGCGGGTTCTCTGCCCGTGGTTTGAGGGGAACAACAATGGGACCGCACGCGACGACAGCAACGAGACGAGTTACCAGTGGCGCGGTCGTGGGGTGACGGTCATGGACACGACGGTCACGGACTCGGCGTGGTGCATTCCGAAAATGACGGCCCAGAACTACGATACGTTGAACCTGCCGGCCATAGCATCCATGCCGAACACCTTCAGTTTTGACATCAGCACGCTGGCGGCCTTCTGGCTTGCGAACCCCGATTCCAACTGGGGCATGCTGTTCAAGACGATTGACGATACGGTTGGTATCTATCGCTCTTTCTGCTCCACGGAGAACACGACGGCGGGCAATCGCCCGGTCGTGACGATAAGCTACAAGATTCACGATTAGGGCGCGGCGGATGTACGAAGAAAGAAGGAGAGGATAAGAGATGCCGCTGAAGGGTAATGGCCTGTTGAAGCGGGTGAAGTTGCATCTGGAGACCTTCCTGGTGATGTGCGCGGTGCTGGCCATCCTTGGGGGGATGGCGGCGAAGATATTCAACGGGGCGCGGATCGCGCGGGCGGCGGGAGTGGCCACGACGGCGGTGACGGATTCGCTGCGCAGGCAGGACAGTTTGCAGGCGGTGCAGATCGTGAAGATGGACACGACGCTGCGCGAGATCCAGCGCGGGCAGGAATTGACGATTTTGGTGCTCATTCTCAATCAGCCGGAAATGACGGAGGGGGACAAGCGGCGGATCGTATTGGATTATCAGCGGGGGACGCTGAAGATAGACACGTTGTTGTGGAGGATGCTGGCGAAGTAAGATTCCGGGCAGGGCAAGAAGGAAGAGCCCTGCCTCGGCGGAAAGATTCCGGGCAGGGCAAGAAGGAAGAGCCCTGCCTCGGCGGAAAGATTCCGGGCAGGGCAAGAAGGAAGAGCCCTGCCTCGGCGGAAGACCCCCCTTAGTCCCCCCGTGAACGGAGGGAGAGCGAAGACCCCCCTTTGATCCCCCCGTGAACGGAGGGAGAGCGAAGACCCCCCTTGATCCCCCCGTGAACGGAGGGAGAGCGAAGACCCCCCTTTGATCCCCCCGTGAACGGAGGGAAAAAGAAGAAAGGAAAGAGCCATGAAGACACTCAGTTTGATGCTGGCGGTCCTGATGATCGCGGCGGCGGGGTGGGCGATGCCGATGGTGACGAGCCTCGCGGAGAAGGACACCACGTTCCAGCTGGTTTGGGTGAACAGCGGGGCGGGGGTGGAGACGCCGGCGGGGATGCTCAACGATTCGGTGGTGATTTTCGAGCCGGTGCTGATGGTGGAGCCCATCGGATTGCGCTGGCATGCGCCTTCGACGCCGGTGAAATACTTTGGGATTTCGACCTTGATTACGGCCAACAGTACGGGGGTGATGCCGCACTTGGGAGCGGCCTTGCACGCGGGACCGTACATGGCGGCGGGGATGACGTGGGGAAGCGAAGACCACTACTTCTACCTTTCGAGCGAGGAGCTGGTGAAGACGATCTTCAACTGGATCGGGAAGGGCGCGGGGGTGATTGCCAAGAAGTTGTGACGTCCGCCACGGGGAAGAAGACGGACATAGCAGGCTATGTCCCTACGCGGAGAAGAAGCATGGACGATCTGGTGATTGGAACGCCGGTGGAAGTGCCGGTGAACGGGAACGGGTGCAAGGTGGTGCGGTCATGGCGGAGGCTGGCGGCGGTGGCGCTGACGATCATCGCGCTGGTAGCGATGATGTGGATCATTCACGAGCATGGGCCGGTCACGGATAAGGCCTGGGAATTTCTCAAGGAGTGGGGCTACGTGGCCGGACTGACGGCGCTGACCTACATCGGCGCGGACACGTACCAGAAAGTCAAGACGGCGAAGTGAAGAGACCCCCCTTTTATCCCCCCGTGAACGGGGGGAGAGAAGGGACGAGACCCCCCTTTTATCCCCCCGTGAACGGAGGGAAAGGAGAGAGAAGATGGGATTGAAGCGGTATGAAGTGAAGTTGCGGGCGCAGCGGACGGTGGAGGCCGTGCTGTTGGCCGAGCAGGATGAAGAGAAGCGGAACGAGCTTTTGAAGAAGTGTTTCGGCTCGCGTTTGGAGGCGGTGAAGGCGGTGGACGCGGAGCCGATGTTGGTATTGGCCACGGAACTTCTGGACAGGGGGGAGACGGTGGCGGGAGAGCAGAGATGGGTTTTCGGCTGGTACAAGGTGTGGGTGACGACTTCGCAATGGCTGGCGGATATTGCTCCGAAGCTGCGGGGGGGGAGTACGGACAAGGGGCACGTCATGCCATGGGAATGGGAGCCGGCGGCGGGTTCGCTGGTGTGGGTGGGTTTGGCCTCGACGGGGCGGGGTTTGGATGATCCGGCGGGGACTCCCTCGGCGGTGATTTACGTGAAGCCGACATACAGCGAGGTGCGGGAGGCGGTACGGATCGCTTCGGCGCAGGGGACGATGCGGAAGGAATTTCCGCTTTCGATGCGGATGTTCATGGAGGCTGATCCGGACACATTGCAGGTAAGGAAGTATCTGAATCCGGAGGATTGGGGTCTTGACCTGGTGCGATTCGGGGGGGTGAAGACGGCGAAGATGAGGGAAGCCATGCTTTTGAACGATAGGGAAGAAGGAGGCGGGGAAATGGAACTGCATTTCACGGACAAGGCGGCGATGCTGGCCGACAAGGACGTGCGCGAGGAGATCTCGCGGGAAGTGGAGCGGTTGGCAGCGGAGCCGGAGCGGGTGAAGAAGATCGCCTTGGCGGCGCCGGTCGAGACGCTGAAGGAGCGCGAGGATCTGAAGCCGTACTTTGCGCGGCAGACGCGGGAAGAGGTTCTCGGGTCGTTGAAGCCCGAGGAGATCAAGGTTGTGCTGGCTGGCAAGCCGGAGCTGCTGAAGGCGGCGGTGGCCTTGTCGGCGGAGCGGGCGGAGGCGGTGAAGAAGTTCCGCGAGGAGAAGGCGAAGCCGATTCTATTGGCGGCGAAGCTGCCGGAAGAGCTGGTGACGCGGACGCTGGCGAGTCACGATTTCGATCACATGGACGAGACGCGGGTGCAGCAGTTGGCGGTGACGCTGGCGGGTGCGTTCGCGGGCGGGGATGCGGGCGGCGGGAGTTCGCAGGCGGCGGGTGGCGGGGAAGCTCCGCCGGTGGTTTTGACCGACGAGGCCATGAGGGCGCGGCAGGACGAGCTGGAGCTACGGCGTTCGCGGATGCGGGCGCAGGCATAAGAACCCCCCTTTTGTCCCCCCGCTGAAGCGGGGGGAGAGAAGACCCCCCTTTGATCCCCCCGTGAACGGGGGGAAAGAACACAACAAATTCAGATAGAGAGGGAGATGGCCATGAGGACGGCATTGAGGAGAATGAGCCGGGACCAGCGGCTGGCTCAGGGCTATGTGCCGCAGCAGGATTTTCCGTCGTTCGCGCGGGAATTCAGTGCGGCGGAGAAGGCGGGGATGGACGCGGACATCCGGTTGGCGGAGACGGAATACTACCGTTTGAGCAAGCGGGAGATGAGTCCGTGGGAGAAGTTGTTGCTGTGTCAGGAAACGCTGTCGCGGCAGCTTTACGGGGCGGCGCCGTCGGACCTGTTGTTGGGACAGATTCGGGGCGGGCCGCTGCGGGGTGTGAAGCTGGCCTCGGCGCGGGGCGTGCCTTTGGCGGGACTGCGGAGACAGGACGTGGGGCAGCCGTTAGGCATTCGGGTGCAGTTGGCGGACAAGGTGGACACGGTGATGGGGAACACGACCCTTGACCGGGCGCTGGTGGAGAGCATTGCGGACACGAACCTGTTGGGCGGGACGACGGGCCTGTTGCAGCCGGCGATTTGGGACGAGATTCTGGTGAAGACGAGCCGGGCGGCGACATTTCTGCCGATGTGCAAGATCGGGATTTGCCCGGGGCCGACGTGGGAGCAGTGGCTGCGGACGAAGACGATCCACGATGCGCTGTTCGAGGGCACGAATCTGCGGGACATGAAGGCGACGACGATCCCGCGGAAGGAAGGCGTGATCGGGATCGAGATGGGGCCGGCCTACGACAAGGCCTCGCACGTGTTGTCGAATTCCTTCATGTACCACACGGCGCAGAGCTGGGAGGAGATGCTGGCGATGCGGGGCGCGATCATCGGGGTTGATTCGGACATCCGGCAGCTCTTGGGCGATGCACCGATGGCGGTGGGCGATCACACGATCATTCAGCAGGCCTACGCGGCGCTGGAGTTGGGCACGCAGAGGCGGTGGGACAAGACGAACGGGCCGGCATGGGAAGTGGCGGCGGGCGAGGTTCCGTTCGGGAAGGCGGCGATGATCACGACCTATGCCTACCAGCACCAGGCCTGGTGGAACATGGCGACGGGCGCGATCTACAATCCGGTGGCGACGTCGAACTACCGGAAGTACCACTATGCGACGCCGATAGGCTCGGCGGTGATGCCGCACCTGAAGTCGGTGTACGGTGCGAACACGAACAAGATTCTGGAGATCCTGCTGTTCATGGCGGGTCGGATGCGGGATTTGGGGAAGCGGCTGGGGGCGGTACACATGCCGCACTGGCTGCTCGAGCAGTACGGGATGGACGACCGGGCGCAGAACCGGTTGTACCGTCCGGACGCGAATCCGCGCTATCAGGGGGCGGCGGGCTACGTGGGCACGCTGCCGCTGTTGGGATTCGGGGAGCCGGTGGACGTATTCACGTATGACGAAGGCGCGACGCCGGCCTTTGCCTCGCCGGATGATGTGCCGGTGAGCCCGTTGGGCTTGATTATCGGCTACGAGCCGGGCGAGTTCCTGACGTATTTTCCGTGGATTCCGCCGACGATGTTAGTGAGTCCGGAGTACAAGTTGAACACGTCGAACGAATCGCGGCCGACGGGTCGGAACGTGATTTCGCTGTACCATGCGGAGTGCGTGGAGTGCTACGATCCGCGGGCGGCGTTCATGGTGAAGATCACGGACGTGGCGCACGTGCAGCAGTAGGGGCCGAAGACTTGAGACTTGAAAGCGGCGGGTGGGCTGGTCGGCTCATAACTGACCGGCCCTCCGCCGACGCGCGAAGAACCCCCCTTTTATCCCCCCACTGAAGTGGGGGGAGAGAAGAACCCGAAAGAGAGGTGATCCATGAAGCGGAATATAATGGTGGTGGTGGCGCTGGTGCTGGTCGGGCTGATCGCCATCAGCCCCTACATGCAGCCCTTGACGGCGCAGCCGTTGACGAAGGCGGCGGTGTGGAAGGAGCACCGGGCGGAGTACGCATTTGCGACCGAGAACGACCTTTTGAAGGGGACATCGGACGTGACGGCGGCCGCTTACCAGCAGGCCTTCAACGGGTGCGAGGAATGGCCGTTGCACTGGACGGTGGAGAGCTGGGCGACGTGCAAGACGCAGGTTCCGGACTCGATTTACAACCAGTGGAGAACGCTGGGCGAATATGGGGGCACGTGGTCGGCGTGGGCGAACTATGATTCGACGGCGGCGGGGGCCTTTACGACGGGGGCTTCGACGCACAAGTACGTGCAGTTGACGTTGCCGGTCTTGAAGCCGGTGGAGATTCAGTTCCGGGACACGCAGGTGGACGGTTCGGCGGCCTGTTCGACGGTCACGGATCACACGCTCTGGACGTACTGAGAGAGAAGACCCCCCTTTTGTCCCCCCGCTGAAGCGGAGGGAGAGAAGAACCCCCCTTTGGTCCCCCCCGCTGAAGCGGAGGGAGAGAAGAACCCCCCTTTTGTCCCCCCGTGAACGGGGGGAGAGAGTGAAGATATGGCGCTGGAGTCGGTATTCACGCGGATTTACGCGGCGCTTGACGAGGAGTTGACGGGCTTCACGTTGAGCGCGGACGAGAAGACCGCCTTGGTGCGGGCGGTTTTGGAGTCGGATTTGGCGGACTTCCGGGGAGGCTTAGGGGCCATTGAGTTGACGTTTTCGTTTCGGGCCACGGAGGAGCCGCACTACCGGTTGCTGACGAATGTGGTGTTGGAAGATCGGTTGGTTTTGGCGGTGGCGGGGACGGCGGGCGTGGCGGAGACGCTGGCGCTGGCCTTTACGGGGCGGCAGTTGATGACGGCGAAGCTGTCGAAGGATGCGGAGACGGGATGCACGGCGACCTTTGACTTGTGCGTGGATGCGGACCCGGAGGATGATGACGCGGGCTCATTTTTGGTGGCGGACGAGGGGAAGACCTTGGCCTGGGACACGGAGATTGCACTCGACGTTTATCCCTGCGATCATGTGGTGTTGCGGATGAGTTTGGCGAGCACTTGTACGGGTGGGTTGCGGGCGGTGCGGATGCGGGTGGGGAGCATCAGCAAGAGTTTGACGGCTTCGCAGGTGCGGGCGGTGGCCCAGTTGGCGGCGCGGAGATACTACCGGGCGATGGAGAACCGTTGCATCCGGGCGGGTGGCGATCCGCAGACGCTGGCGAATTTGAAGACGAAGATTGCGGCGTTAGGGCGGGAGGCTTTGGGGTTGCTGCCGGGGTCGGAGAAGACGGTGACGGGGAATTTGGGGGGGCCGGTGGGGAACGTGAATGCGGCGGTGAATAAGTATTGGGACAGGCTGAAGGGATGACAGCAGAGTTCAGATTCCGGGCATGGCCAGAGAGAGGAGCCATGCCTCGGCGGAGGGAAAGATGGCGTACACGGTGGCGGAATACAGCGGGATTTCGAGGCGGTGGTCGGTATTGAAGCTGATCGCGGCGGAGATATTGGCGGACGAGACGGGGATGTTGTTCACGCCGGCGGTGGTGGACACGAGTTTTTACCATGTGGACTGGCCGTTGGGGATAGCGAACCGGCCGGTGGTGGTGTTTGAGGAGATGGGGGCGGTGCCGGGAGACGAGAAATTGGGGAAGAGCGGGTTGGCGGTGAGTTATCAGTTGACGGTACTGATGGGAGTATTCGATGTCAGCGGGGGGCGGGTGGCGGCCTGCACGAAGTTGGACGTGTGGGTGCAGAGATTTTTGAAGGGGCTGCACGGGCGGCGGGTGGCATTTTACGATTTCCGGAATCCGTTGTTGCCGATGCGCTTTGAGGGGATGGATTTCGAGCTGCGGTGGCGGAGTTACGCGCGGGGGTCGGAGCAATTAGATGGGGACAAGAACGTGTTGAAGATGGTTTTTCAGAGTAAGATTTGAGATAAGACCCCCCTTTTATCCCCCCGTGAACGGAGGGAGAGAAGAGAAGAAGAAACCAAGAAATTCAGATAGAGGGAGAGAGCCATGATTGGGGAAAAGCAGGAAGCCTACGGGTTGGAGGCCTTTCGGCCGGAGAACGTGACGTTGTTCGGTTGTTTGCATGCGGCCTCGGACGATTTGGCGGCGGACCGGGCGGCGGCGGACGCGATCTTTGAGCAGAAGCTGCTGCTCTTGGACGGGACATGGGCCGCCGACAACGGCGGGATCCGGGAGACGGTGGCGACGACGGGAATCACGGTAGCGCAGGGGAATGGCTCGACGGCACATCCGACTTCACCGGCGGGTCGGACGGAGGCCACGACGGATGTGGTGATTACGCTGGCGCGGGCGGCGGAGGATTCGGCCACGGTGCGGATGCTGCTGCCGGTGGTTCTGTACAAGGGGGACGTGGTTCCGCTTTCCAACGGGACGACGGACGGGATCATCCAGATCGGGGATCTGAAGAGCACGGGCGAGTTGGTGATCGTCGTGAAGAATGCCAGTTTGACGTTCGGGGGGGCCGCTCCGTCGCCCGCGGACTGGGCGGTTCATTTGGTGGGCGGGTTGCGCTGTTTGAAGTCGGTGAACGGGCCGTCGGTGGATTTGCCGATCACGGAGACGGAGCATAGCACGTTAGGGACGACGACGCCCTCGGTGAAGCGGCGGGTGCAGGACGGGGCCGCGCACGAGATGAGTTTCACGGTCTTTGAGCACAAGGGCCGGTTGCGGGTGCCGTTTGGCAAGTTGGGAATCTTGGCGGAGGTGCTGAATAAGCCGGGCGAGGACATCGAGGCGGCGTTGTTCGGGACGGTGGGCTGGACGGCAGCGGGGAAGAACCTGTTGACGTATCAGCCGACGGGCTACAATCTGGCCTTCATGTTAGTGGAGTTCAGCTCGGAAGCTCTGGCCGGGACGATTGTGCTGCACGAGGCGGCGGCGGCGGACGCGGGGAAGGTTTTCTGCAAGATCTTCTTCATGTATGGCTGCGAGCTGACGAAGATTGACGCGCCGTCGAACGTGGAGGCGGGTTCGGACCAGTTGATCGAGCGTTCGTTCACGGTGAAGCCGCGGGCGGTGTACGAGAAGGTGATTTTGACGTTGAATCCGTAGGAAGATTCCGGGCGGGTCTCGAATACTTGGACCCACCTCGGCGGAAGGGCCAGACAAGGGGCTGAAGCCGCCTTGCCTGAATTGGCCAGACAAGGGGCTGAAGCCGCCTTGCCTGAATTGGCCGGGCGAGGGGCTGAAGCCGCCTTGCCTGGCTGGGTGGCGAAGATGGAAGAAAGGAGATGGTATGCAGGAAGAGTACGTGGTGGATCTGGAGAAGGTGTGCCGGTGCTATGACGAGGAGTACGAGCCTTCGTATGTGGCGAAGTTGCCGGAGGAGGAGCGTTCGCGGCACCGGTTTGTGATACGGGCGGCCTCGGAGGGGGACGTGATTGCGGCCCTTGATATGGAGCAGAGTCTGGCCAAGGAAGCGGCGGAGTCGCTGTCGGGAGTGGGCCGGGCGGAGGTGGACGGTGAGGGACGGATTCGGGTAGCGGTCAGGGCGGACATGGCCTTGATGCACTGGTACTTGCGGCGGCTGGTGGCACCACCGGCGGGCTACCGGAAGTACTGGGCCGAGGGCGAGCCTGATCCGATGCTGGATGCGCTGTTTCCGCGGGAGCTGAAGAAGGAGTTGTTTCGGGTGGCCTTTACGAAGCTGCACCGGAGCGCATTTTTGCTGCCGGAGGCACCGGTGGCGGTGGAGCGGGCGGCGGGAAAAAGATAGCCCGCGCGGCGGTGGTTTTCAGGGCGTGGCAGCGCGCGCGGGCGAGTAAGGGTAACACGCACTGGGTGGAGGAGTTGTATGGGATGCGGCCCTTGCGGATCACGGGAGTGATTGCGAAGCTGACGTATGAGCTGATGATAGAGGAGGATCGTTTGCAGAGAGCCGCACGGGTGAAGGCGGAAGGGGGGAGCCTGATCGAGGATGGTGATTTGCGGTTGGCGGAACCGGAAATGGTGCATTGGCTCAGAAGCAAGAGGCTCAGGATAAGATACTGAAAGGCTGGAAACAGATTCCGGCAGGGTGGCGAAGACTTAACCCTGCTCGGCGGAAAACAGAACCCCCCTTTTATCCCCCCGCTGAAGCGGAGGGAGAGGTAGAAGGATGAAGCAGAATCAGGTATTCAGGTTGACGTTGGATGAGGGGAGTTTGCGGCGCTGTCAGCAGCGGACGGTGTTGCGGGCGGCGGCGATTCGGGACTCGGCCTTGAAGACGGCGAGTGGATTTGCGGATCGGGTGTCAGATGCGGGCGCCGGTTTTTGCGCGGTGGCCACGGGGCAGACGCAGGAGGGATTTCACGCCATCGGGCCGGTGCAGATGGGGGATAGGATGCGGACGGGGGTGGGGATAGCGAGGACACAGAACGAGCAGGCGGTGAAGATCGAGGCGGGCTTGCTGAAGCCGCACACCTCGCTTGAGGAGCACGATCCGCAGGGGAGGAAATGCAGCAGTGGGCGGGCGGTTTGGGAAGATGAATCGGAGACCGAGAACGTGCGGGAGGGGAGGGGTTTGGGAGCGAATCCGGCCGCAAAGCGTTCGCCGTTGGCTGTGGCGGTGTTATTGGTGTGCGGGCCGATTTTGGATTTTTCGGCGAGGTTCAGGTTTCGGAAAGGAGCGAAGAACGTGTATCCAGGAGCAGGTTTGGCGGGGGGAGGCTCGAAGGTTTTGGAGGCCATTCGGGCGGCCACGCGGGCGGCTTTGAAGCTGACGGTGTGGGTGTTCATCTTCGGACATAGCGGGCTATGTCCCTACGAAGCGAGCGCGCAGTCGTGGCGGGTGGGGGACGTGGCGGGTTGGGAGACGGCTTTTGCGGGCACGGTGGCGGCGAGCGCGGTGGGGAGGGGGCCGCTGCTGCGTCTGGACGCATGGGCCGGGCCGCCGCCGGCCTACCTGACGTTGAACGTGCATTTGCAGGGTTCGGCGACGGTGGGCCTGTGCGGCTATTTGGTTTGCGGGGAAGACAGCGCGCTGGCGAAGTTGGGGCCGCAGTTGACGGCGGAGGAGGACACGGTGTGGTTTTTGGAGCGGGCCTCGGCGCGGGTGGACACGGGCTGGTTCACGGTGAGCTGTGATGTGATGGGTGCGACGTGGGCGCGGGCGGTGTTCGTGAACCTCGGGACGGCGACGGCGACGGTGCGGGCGAGAATGTGGATGAAGCCGTGAGAAGAAGACTTGAGACTTGAAAGAAGACCCCCCTTAATCCCCCCGTGAACGGAGGGAAGGATAGAAGAAAATGGGTTTGGTGGGTGACGACAGCGTAGTTTACTACCTGGATTTGGTGAATCGCATGAGAGGGCCGTTGAAGACGGCCTTTTCCGGTATGCAGCGGGAGCTGAATTCGCAGTATCGGGTACAGTTGTCAGCGGAGGATCAGGTTACGGCGCAGGAGACGGCACGGAAGCGGGTGATGTATGAGAGTTTGAACACGCAGAGGTTATTGACGCGGGAATTGGAGAAGCAGGGGAAGGTGACGGCGACGACGGCGAGCATGGATACGAAGGGGAGGTGGCGGGCGCGGAACTTTCAGGAGCTAAAGGACACGTACCTGACGATGGAGGGTTTGAAGTCGCGGACGCTTTCGTTGTTCGGGGGTCAGATCGGGTCGTTGATGATGTACTATGGGGCCTTGCAGGTGGTGACGGGCGGATTGAAGATGGTGGTGGGTGGGCAGGCGGACTTGCAGGAGCAGGCGCAGAGAGTGGCGATTGTGCTTGAAGGCAGTTCGGTGCAGATGCAGCAGGATTTGGGGGGGTTGACGCAGGCAGCGCGGGAATGGAGTTTGGCGCATGGGACGGCGGCGAAGGATATTTTGGGCAGCATGTACGAGTTGGGGGCGGCGGGGCGGACGGCGGTGCAGATTCAGAAGGAGTTCCGCAGCGCCGGGTTGTTGGCGGAGGGAGGGTTGATTAAGGAAGCGGCGGCGGTGGAGGTGCTCACTTCGCAGGTGAACACGTTTGCGCGGGACGGATTGACGGCGGCGCACACGGCGGACATTTTGCAGAAGGTGGCGCAGGTCACGCAGGGTCAGGTGGCGGACTTGGCGGAGGCTATGAAGTACTCCTCGGCCTCGGCGGTGACGATGAACGTGAGTTTCGAGAAGCAGGCGGCCTTGTTGGGGACGCTGGCGAACTTGGGTTTGCGGGGGAGTATGGCAGGGACGGGTTTGAACCGGGTGTTCGTGGCCTTGGCGGAGAAGCAAGGTCTGATTCGGGAAATCGGGATTGAGGTGGAGGACGCATCGGGGCGGATGCGGGACTTCATTGATATTTTGGCGGACTTCCGGAGGGTATTCGGGACGGAGATCGGCGCGCGGGAGAAGGCGCTGCTTGAGCGCTTGTTTGACATGCGGGGTGCGCGGGTGATGGAGAGGTTGTTGTCGGATGCGACGACACTGGATAAGGTGATGAAGGATTTGGAGGCGGCGGAAGGGGCGGCGATGGAGGCGGCGGAACGGAGGTCGGACACGCTGAAGGAATCGTGGAAGGTGCTTTGGAATCAAGTACAGAATATGGCACTGGGGGAAGGTAAGGTGGCGAAGGATCTTCAGCATTTGTTCGATGCGATAAGTAACCGGAAGGCGGAGCGGGCTTTGCAGAATTTGCAAGCCGGTTCATCGGGGGTCATGTTTGAGATCGAACGGTTGAACGAGATGATGCAAAAGGGGGATGATGTTTCGCGGGATTGGGCAAGGGCTTTGCTGAAGGCGGCGGAGAATCTGCAAGGGCCGTTAGGGGAACGACTGCGGTCTTTGCAGGAGCAGTATGGGCAGGTTCCGATGCCGCCGGTTTGGACGTTAATAACGATGGAGGCTTTTTGGACGCCGACGGACCAAGCCCGGGCGGCGAATATGTGGGCGAGGTACTTGGCTCAATTCACTCATGTTTTGGAGAAACATCCCGTCAAAGGGCGGATCATGTTGCAGGCAATTTTGGAGGAAGAGAGACTGCGGCAGATGACGGCGGAGGAGGCGGAGCGGGCGCGGCAGATCGTGAAGACCGTGTTTGGTCAGGAGCCGTTTGACGTGACGCTGGAGTTGGCGATTGCGTTGTCGGAGGGGGATTTGCCGCGGGCGGCGGTGCAGGCCTGGCTTGACGATCAGGTGCTGGAATATCAGTTCGTGCCGGATATGCGGGAATTTTGGAAGGGGCAGGCGGAGGCCCATCGGGCGGGGGCCAAGGATCCGGCGGTGATGTTGGAGTTGAAGGATTGGCAGAAGATGGTAGGGGAGACTGATTTAGAGATTTTGCGGACGCGGTTGGAGATCGTGGAGGCGGGAACGCGGCAGAGTGTGGAGGCGCGGGAAGAGGCGGCGCGGCTGGAGTTGCAGATCAACAAGAAGCAGGTTGACGCGGAGCGGGCGAAGGCGAAGACGGCCTTCGACGACAAGGCGAAGTTGGCGAGTAAGGACGTGGACACGCAGAAATTGATGGCGGCGGAGAAGAAAAAGATCGAGGACGAATTTCGGTTGAAGAATGTGGCGGCGCAGACGAAATACACGACCAAGATGGCGGCCTTAAGTTGGGAGCGGTTGGAGGCGGAGTACGGGGGGATGCGGAAGATTCGGGATTTGGAGTGGGAGCTGCGGATAGGTCGGGCGGACGTTGGATTGCGGCCGGGGATGGAGCGGGAGGCCGACATCGAGGATTTTTCGCGGCGGCAGCAGATTGCGCTGGAGAAATTGAAGGCGGGAACGATAGACTTCACGGAGTATCAAAATGAACAGGATTCGATGCAGGCGCAGTTTGCGGTGAATGAGATGCGGCGGGATGAGGCGGCGCGGAAGCGGCAGTTGACGTTGTTGCAGTTGGGACAGGAAGCGGCCTTGGCGGAGGCCCGGCAGTTGGTGATACGGGCGACGGGGTTGGACCGGTTCGAGGCGGAGCGGATACTGAAGGCAAAGGAACTGAAGGATGAGGAGGATCGGCTTCGGTTGCAGTATGTTGACGATGAGAAGCGGGGGATCTTGGAAATTCAGAATGCGCGAGACAAGAGCCGCGAGTGGAACATTCAGAATGATTTGGCGGAGGGTGCGTTTCGGAGGCAGTTGATGTTGGATGAGGTCTCGGCGGCGGGGGAGGCCTTTGCGGGGATCGGGGAGTTGGTGGCGGCGATGAGCAATGAGGCGCGGGGAAAGCTGTTGGCGGATTTGGCGATGGTGACGGCGGCGGCGAGTCAGGTGATAGAGGTGGTGGAGGCAATTAAGTTGACGACCATGAGCCTGACGGGGGGGACATTTGCGATAGTGGGGATCATAGCGGGGGCGGCGGCACGGTTGTTCGGGCAGAGGCGGGAGGCGGAGCGGGAGGTGCGGGAGTTGACGGACGAATTCCGGCATCAGGAGGGGCGGAACGTATCGGCGGAATTCGGGAAGGCTCAGGTTTACAACGTGCGGATCGAACAGAACAACAGCATTGATTTCTTGGCGGCGCCGACGCAGGCGCAGATTCGGAGTTTGCTGTGGCAGATCAAGGATCCGTTAGTGAGGCTGCTCGAAGAGATGGGGTTTGATTCAGGCGGCGGAGCGTGAGAACCCCCCTTTTATCCCCCCGTAAACGGAGGGAAAAAGAAGAAGGAGAATGAATGAGTCCGGGACTGGGCAGCATGACGATTCGGATGGGGGGGCGGTTTTCGGCGGCCGAGGCGATTGAGGAATTGGATCAGTCGCAGGGTCGTTTGATTTTGTGTTCGCGGGATTTTGCGCGGGGTTCGCTGGTATTGGGGGAGACATCGGATGAGGCTAAGACTCCGTTTTTCGCCGCTTTTCCGGCGGGGAATTGTTTGGATGGGAACCGGAACAGTTTTATGCAGGCGGCGGTGAAGACGGCCTGGGTGCGGTTGACGATTGACACGGGGACGGCGGAGAGGAAATCGTTATTGTTCATCGAATATCCGGAAGACGAGTTCATCGAACCTTCGGAGGTGGAGCTTACGAATGATCGGGGTGGGGAATGGCATTCGGTGATGGCGGACACGGCCTTGCTCTATGAGGGGAGACGGTACGGATTGTGGTCATTGCCGTTTGCGAAGGGGATAGGGACGAGCATGGTGGCGACGGTGAGCAGCATGACGTCGCCGGTGCGGATTCATCCGGTGGAGAAGCAGTTGGCCCCCGGAATTGGTTGGCGGGTGCTGGTTCAGACCGGGGTTTGCACGGGGATGGGGAGAGTGTTGACGGGGCTGGTGGACATGGGGAATGACTTGAACGATTTCATCATAGACCGGCCGTTTCCGTCGCTGCCGGCGGTGGGAACGCAGGTATTGATGCAGGGGGTGCCGGGGAGTTACCTGAGCGGGAGGTTCGTGCGGGTGAAACTGCGGCGGAAGTATCACGTGGATCCGGTGACGGTGCCGGCCTCGCAGCCTTTCCGCATCACGGGGGTATCGCTGTTCGATTGTTACGCGGAGCTGAAGGGGGACAAGGGGAATTTCCGCAGAGTGCGGCCGCCGAATCCATCGGGTCTGGAGCGGGAGGTTCATACCGGAGTGCAGCATGCGACCTTGGGCGGCTTGCGAGTGGAGCAGTGGGGCGGGCCGAAGGAGAAGCTCTCGCTTTCATGGGAGGTGATGTGTTTGGGGGGGAGGGATTTGATCCGGGACTGGAGCATGTTGGGGGTGGTGGGACTGGTGGACGAGACGCACCGTTACATGCAGGGGGTGATCGAGTCGCCGTTCGGATATTCGGCGTTGCCGATTGACAATGCGGGAAGGATGGAGATTTCGTTGAGAGCGGTGATGATGGAGACGTGACCCCTTTCCGGGCAGGGCCGGAGGGAAGAGCCCTGCCTCGGCGGAAGATGTCGGTCGCAGACCGACCCTACAACACGGAGATGCGGATTCCGGGCAGGGCCGGAGGGAAGAGCCCTGCCTCGGCGGAAGATGTCGGTCGCAGACCGACCCTACAACACGGAGATGCGGATTCCGGGCAGGGCCGGAGGGAAGAGCCCTGCCTCGGAGGAAGACCCCCCTGAATCCCCCCGTGAACGGAGGGAAAAAGAAGAGGAAGAAAGGAAATGGCCATGAAGCGGATTTTGACGATCATCGTCCTGTTGATAGCGGGAAGTTGCTGGGGGGCGGACAGCACGCGGGCGACGTGGGTGAGCACGATGGGGACGGAGGGTTTGCATGTGGTGGCGGTGAAGATTTCGGAATGCTCGGGGGCGCCGCCGGTGGTGACGATTGAGGGGGGAGCGACGCGATGGGTATTCGCGGACGTGGGGGACGGGATTTACATTCGGTTTTTGCCGATGGAGGAGTACCATGTGTTCGTGGAGGACGTATGGTCGGCGGTGTTCTGGCAGGGGACGATGTGGCTGAAGGAGCAGATTTTGGCGATGCAGGCGAACAACTGGGTGACGCTGGCGCGGATGGCGGACAACTCGAGTGGCAGTGCGGAAATCGTGGACGGGAGCATCGCGGCGGCGGATCTGGGGACGGGATGTGTGACGTCCTCGAAGTTGGCGGCGGCGAACGTGTACTGGTCACATTTGAACAACACGGTGAAGGGGAGCGGGGTGGACACGTTGTTCACGATCAAGCTGATGCAGGACACGCTGCGCTTGATGAAGGGGGCGCGTTGGAATGCGGGGACGGATTACACGCTGGACGGACTCGATTCGCTGATGAAGAAGCTGGTGTTGAACCTGGCATTTGCGGCGCCTTGTACGGTGAAGATGGAGGCAACGGGTCGGCCGACGGGGGTGAGAGTGGTATGGCGGATGAGCGATGCACATGATGATTCGGCGGTGTATCGCTACCGGATTTACTTCTGCATGACGGCGCCGGCCTTTTACAGCGCGGGGCAGTTGGATTCGGCGGAGCAGGTGGTGCTGGCGGAGCAGATGGATGTGAGCTATAAGATCGAGCCGAAGAGGTACGTGAACACATATTTCTATCCGGGGCGGGGACTGCAGTACGTGGTGGTGACGGCGGAGGACTGGCTGGGGACGGTTTGGGGATCGGCGTGGGACAGCGCCAGCTCGGGGGATGCGGGAGTGGGCGAGGTGACGAAATTGATCGGGGCACCGGGTTACACGGCGGGGATGGACGGCATGACGGCCTTGCGGGATGCGATGACGGCGATTGACAATTTGGAGAAGGCCCAGGCGGAGATGGCGGCGGCAGCGGTGGCGATATACAATGATGAGGAGCGTTCCACGGGAGCTGTGGGAGCCAAGGCAGATGTTTTGCGGACCTATTACTCGACCTTCAATGCTAAGGAGGACGGGATTCAGGTGCGGGCGGCGGCGGTGCGGCCGAGCGGATACAGTTGGGTGGAACTTTGGGGTCAGACGCGGATGAAGAGCATCGGCGAGAAGGGGACGGTCTGGCTGGTGGCGGGAGGGCAAACGGTGCAGTGGGAGATTGGAAACACCGGCACCGCCTTGGACACGACGTGGGGGGCTTTTTCGTTGCGGGTGACGGCGGCGGGGATGACGGTCGGTGCCGCAGCGGAAATCTACTATTCGCTGACATCGAGTCAAGCGGCGGATACGGCGATGGTGCGGAAGCCGGTGATTTGGATGGTGAAGTAGATTCCGGGCAGGGCAGGAAGGAAGAGCCCTGCCTCGGCGGAAGACCCCCCCCGAATCCCCCCGTGAACGGAGAGAAAAAGAAGAGTGAAGATTGCGGGCAGGGCAGGAAGGAAGAGCCCTGCCTCGGCGGAAGACCCCCCTGAATCCCCCCGTGAACGGAGGGAAAAAGAAGAGTGAAGATTGCGGGCAGGGCAGGAAGGAAGAGCCCTGCCTCGGCGGAAGACCCCCCTGAATCCCCCCGTGAACGGAGGGAAAAAGAAGAGCAGAAGATGGGACGGAGAGAGGAAAGAGAAGAGCTTCAGGAATTGGAGGCGCGGGCAGGGTCGGTGGTTCGGCCGGGCCTGCGTTTTCGCGTATGGAAGGGGGAGGCGGGGGAGATTTTGGCGGGTGCGGCCACAAGGTTTGACAGGAGCATGTATTTTGCGCTGGGGCAGCACGAGTGGGTGTTGAAGGTGGAGGCGGATTTTGATGTGGCGCCGGGAGATTACACACTGGATTACTGCTGCGACAAGGAGGGATTGTACGAGACGGCGGAGGCGGTATTAGAGGCGGACTGGATTCGGTTGGCGGCGGGCTCGGCGCGGGTTTATTTGTCGCTCAAGGATTCGGCGGGCTTATTGACGCTGCCGGAAGAGGCGCGGCGGGACAGCCACCCGCAGCCGGTTTTGTTTATGAAATATCTGCGGATCGTGACGGATGCGGCGGTGGTGACGGGGTGGCGGGTTTACCCGGACACGTTCGTGGATTTGACGGATCGGATCGAGGGGTTGGTGGCGATTTCGCGGAAGACGGAGGCGCATCGCTTGGGGCAGTTCGTGCGGCCGACGTTGGATGTGACGCTGGCGAATGATGACGGGATGTTAGATGCCAAGACCCCCCCTAACCCCCCCGTGAACGGAGGGGAATACTTTGACAGTGAAGGGCTCACGCGGCTGCACGCATTTGCGCGCTGCACGGTGGAGACGCGGCGGTATGGGGAGAACTGGGAGGTGCCGGCGGGCTTTGAGGGTTCGGGTTGGTGGCCGCGGTTCACGGGGGAGCGCTTGACGCGGAACGCGCGGGATGAGGCGGTTGAGGGCGGGGGTCGGCGGCGGACGGTGGATTTGCATTTCGAGAGCGGGACGGTATTGAATAGGGAGACGACGCAGCCCTTGCATGAGCAGATGAGGCCGGAGGATTTTCTGCGCGATCATTTGACGGTATCGGATGACGGTTTGATGCGGCTGTGCGGGGTGGCGCCGCCGCCGGGGGGGTTGCGGGCGGTGGCGGTGGGGACGACGTTCGAGGAGGCGGTGGGGGTGACGTGGGCGTTTGGGAGTAACTGGAGACAGCCGGTACTTGAGTTACAGCCGCCGGAGAGATTGTGCGCGATTTGTTCGACGGGAAGATCGTTGGTGGGTTTGACGCTCGAACCGGAGGTTGTTCCGGGGCGGTGGTACTTGGTGCGGTGGGATTTTGCGGGGAATGAGGTGGCGCGGCATTTCTTGGGGGAAGAGTACACGAACTACCCGGGGGACTTGGGGATAAAGTGGTTCGAGCCGTGGCTGGACCTGACTTACCTGCCGGATTCGGGATTGGTGGCGGTGACGGGTTTGCGAAGAGGACGGACGGGTACGGGGGAAGATGCGGCCTTGGTGTATAGCTTTGAAGAGGAGGGATTGCAGCTACGAGAGAACCTGTTATGGTCGGGAGGACCGTTGCAGAACACGGCGGCGGGGATATGCTGGATAGCGGACGGTCCCTTGAACGGCTATCTATGCGTTTACGGGGGGTTGGTGCGGGATCCATGGATCGGTGGCCAGGAGAAACATCGTTTTCATTTGCGGGACAGGGACGGGACCTGGCTGATGGGGAATTTCAAGTTGATCGCGGATTGGCTGCCTTTGCCGAAGACGATGGAGTTTTTGGGTTATCAGCCCGAGCTGGGATTGCCGAAAGAGGAGGCGCCGCGGGGGACATATCGGTTTGCACTGACGGGCGGATGGGTGGAAAGGCGCACGGAGGATCCGGAACACACGGGCGAGCCGGAGACATTGACGAGCAGTGAGGGGCGGGTGCGGATTGTGGAATTAGACGCGGCAGAGGGTGATCTATTCGATCCCCTCGTCCCGCCGGTATTGACGGCGGTGCGGGAATTGCCGATGCGCTCGAGCGAGTATGATTTGCGGGGTTTGGCGATGGTGGGGGATTATTTGTTGGCGGCGGGTTTCGGGAAGGAGGCGGTGCAGGGAGTGGCGCGGGTGGCTCGGCTGGGCTGGGACTTGGAGAATTGCCGGGTGCGTTCGCTGGCGGCGGGGGATTTGCCGGTGCGGAATTTCAAGGAGCCGATGATCCGGCTGGGTGGGGAGATTTTGAGCGAGAACGTGGGGTATGTGTTGGAGAAGAGCACGGGGCACTTGACCTTGCTTTCGGTGGCGGAGAGCGGTTTGGAAATTCGGGCCAGTTACGATTACGAGCCGGTGTTCGGTCTGGTGCCGATACGGAATGAGAAGAGGTGGGAGATAGCGGGGGAGATGGCTAACTGCTTCGGTTTGGTTTTGCGGATGGACGAGTTGGGGAGATTATCGTGGCGGGCGCGCTGGATCGAAGAGAGGTTTGCGATTACCATGGATCCGTGGGGAATGCCGTTTTGGCGACCTTATAAAGCGGATCATGTTTTGGGCAGCAGTATGACCGAGGACGGCTTGCCGTGGATTATTGAAGAGAGCATCGAGGTCTTGCGGGATGGTTATTTGACACCAATGGATGAGAGGTTCTATGATTTGCTCTCTGAGGATTGGGTGCAGCCGGATGGGCGAACGGCAAAGCGCTGGACTTATCATAGAATGTCAGCGGGGCAGTTTTCGGGGCCTGTGGTGGTGATTCGGTTCCGGGTTCAGGACGGGGTGGGAGTGATCGGGGCGGAGGTTGGGCGGCGGGAGCAGAGCAGCGATGCGGGGCGCGTGATCACGCGGGTTCGGTTGAAGGGATCGCGGCGGCGGCCGGCGGATTTTGCGCAGAGATTGGAGCAGAAGTTCGTGGTGGGGCCGGCGGACACGGAATACCTGATGCCGTTCGACCGTTTGAAGCCGGTGGAGGGGACGCGGGGATATGAATGGGATCCGGTGCAGAAGGACTATGACGAAGAGGATAAGCCGCAGTTTCAGGTGAAGTTTGAGGAGCCTTTGCTTTTGGGGACGACGCAATGGCGGGTGGAATGCGGGGTGTTGCCGCCGTTATGGGCGGGGATGATTTCCAAGGCGAGTTTTGCGGGCAAGAGATTTCAGCGGGTTGAACTGGTGGCGCCCAATGCGAATTACCAGGTGGCGAGTGAACTGCCTTTCAATTTTCGGCTGGCGACGCGGGAGGATTATGAGGATATGATCGGCAACGTGTTGGGGGGCGAGAGTTGCGAGCCGATTTCGGCAGAGGATGTGAAGACGGCGGGGCATTTTTTTGTGAAGCTGATGAATGAATTACAGGGCGATAACTGGATGGCGGCTTATGAAACGGAGATGCGAGTTTTTGGCGCGGATTCGGAGGGGCGACTGGTAAGGCTCGCGGCGGGAACGGAAGAGCAGAGGGTGCGGACGGGATACGCGGGAAAGGCGGTGCAGATCACGCTGCGGCCGCAGGGAGTGACGGGGGAGGTCTGTTTTTTAGATGATCCCACGGAGGGGGGTCATGGTGAAATGCGAAATTGGTGGATAGGGATTGAACGAGTGCGGCTGACATGTGAGGGATTGAATATATCGCTTTTGTCCCATTCAGACACGGAGTTGTATTTAGGGGTGGAGGTGATCGGCTACCCGGTGAGCGAGGTGGAGCAGTACTGGGGGTTGGCGCAGGCGGGGGCGGCGGAGGTGGCCTTGTACGGACTGGTGCCGCGGTCGGAGGCTTGGCGGTTTTTCCCGAACCTTGAGTATGCACGGCGGGGGGCGGAGGGGGTGATTGCGCGGCGGGGCGGGGAGCCTTGCCGGTGGAGCGCGGAGTTGCCTCTGCGGAACATGCTGCTTGAGGATGACCTGGTGTGGTTTGAATGGCGGGACGGGAGCCGGGAGCTGCTGCCGGTGGTGGTGGTCACCGACGAG
>Ga0315284_10000477_pt1 | contig 54833 bp, 44 predicted proteins | sample YL17G09_16_MG_FD_203696 | JGI IMG/M metagenome (GOLD analysis project Ga0315284, IMG submission 203696) | Sediment microbial communities from Yellowstone Lake, YNP, Wyoming, USA - YL17G09_16 | ecosystem: Environmental > Aquatic > Freshwater > Lake > Sediment | place: USA: Wyoming | collected...
GCTGGCGGTCTTCGGGTCGGCCGTGCGCAACGACTTCGGCCCGGACAGCGACGTGGACGTGCTCGTGGAGTTTGAGGTGGAGGCTGCGTCCAAATCCTCAGGTGCCTCCCGACGGCACCGAAATCTTTATAAACCCCCGCGGCAACTACTGTTGAGTGGTGACAGGCTCCGGAAAGGACATGTCACAAGAGGTCGCCCGATGATCCATATGATATCAGAATTCGACGTGAACAAAAGCCATCTCATCCAGGATGGCAACCTGCTCAGCACTGAGGCGACGGTTGATGAGCCGATCAGGAAAAAGGCGGAAATCGAGAGACTCGAGACCTCTCTGGCCCCGATGCTTCGCGGCGAGCCCGCACTCAATACCTGGGTCTGCGGGCCGCCTGGCAGTGGCAAGACGGCACTGGCGCGATGGGCCATCGAGCAGGTGTGCGGCACCACAAGTCCCAGGGTCGGCGTCTACGTCAACTGCTGGCAACACCGCAGCCTCCATAGCGTGCTGGGGGCGATCATCGGTCAACTGAAGATCCTTGGCGCGGATGCCCAGGACACGAATGTCAAACTCGACCGCGTTCGGCAGGCCCTGCGCGGGCGGCCCTTCATCGTCATTCTAGACGAGATCGACCGGCCCATGCCCGCCCAACGGGAGGAGATCATCTGTGGCCTTCTGAATCTTCCCAAGGTGGGCTTGATCTGCATCGCCAACAGCACCCAGGCTCTGGCCGCAATGGATGCCCACGTCCGATCGCAACTCAGCCCGGTGATCATCGAACTGCCGGCCTACACGCCGCAGGAGATCGAGGCGATCCTGACGGACCGATCGCAGCAGGCACTGGCTCCCGATTCGTGGACTCCGGCTATCCTGCGGCGAATCGCAGCTGCCTCAGATGGTGACGCCCGCAGGGCCATCAGCCTTCTGCGGCAAGCGGCTGCGTCGGCTGAGCAGGCCGGGAGCAGTGGACTGGACCTGCGGCTCATCAACCCCATCCTCAAACAGTGGCACGCGCTGGCCGAGGAGACGAAACTCACCGGCGTGACCGAACACGAGAAGATGATCCTCCAGGTGGCCCAGACCCGAGGGCCCCTGGGGACAACAGCCCTGGCGCAGGCCTACCGGACCTGCTGCCGCAAGAGCGGCCTTCCTCCGGTCGCCCAGCGGACCTTCTCCAAGTACCTCGGCCGCATGGCTGCCCTCGGTCTCCTGCACATGGCAGACCGTCCGATAGCTCAGGGCGGTCGCCTTGTGCGCGCTGCAAAACCCGGAGCAGACTGAACAACCGACGGCTTTGTGCGATCGCCCTCCGTCTTGGGGCCGCCCAAGATTCGCCGCTGAAGGTCCGGCTGAACCCCAACCCGAACGGCACCGTGCTCATAACGTTTCACGAAGAGCGACCGTTTGTGGGCCGACTGGAAGACCCGGTTGACAAGGTTCTTGGCGGCCGTCGGCGTGATGTCCAGATGCTCGGCGATGTCGCGGTACGAGAGAAGTCCGGATTGAAAACACACCTGGAAGACCCGCCGCTCTTGCGGCGTAAGTGCCCGGATGGCCGCCTGAGGCGACTGAGTCGTCTCGGTCGCCCGAGTCGCCGCTGGTTGGTCTTGCGACTCAGCCGACCCATTCGCCCGGGTCGCCTCATCCAGCCGCACCAGGAGGGCCTGCCTGAGATCCGCGATTGCCTTGTCCAACTCCACTGGCACCCGGCGGAGGAGTTCGCTTGTGTGCTCGTGAACGGTGCCGAGGCGGGCCTCGATGCGCCCCAGGCTTGCCGCAACGGGCGACTCATCCGAACGGTTCGACCGGTTCGCCCATTCCGCAAGGTCGGCGGTATCACGCTCCAGTTGCCAGGCCAGCCGCGCCAGTTCGCGGGCAAGGTGCTCCATGCCTGATTATTGGCCGGCCCTGCTTATATGTCTTCCGGCACGCCCTTCACTCGCCGGAATTTCTGGGAAGATTTTCAACCTTTTCTGGGAAGATTGTGCGGGTTTTCTGGGAAGATTTTCAGCACATTGAAAAGAGGTGATACACCCTCTCCTCCAAGCCAACAGACAATACTCTCTCTTCTCTTCTTCTATTTCTATTACACTGTTATAGTTACAATACTTACTACAAGAACGTCGCACACCCAGCCCTTTCTCTCGCTTGTCGGTTCGCCTCTGGCCAGAAGGAATGTCCCTGGCGAGCGCCCCGGACTGTCAAGACAAGGCCAGGGGGCCGTGGCGCACCACCTAATTTTCATCCCTGGAAAAAGTTCCCAGAAAGTCGCGGCCGCTATCGGTTGGCCGGGATCGGCCAACATAGACCACCAGCGGCTTGCGACCGCGCTCGGTGGGTAGGGCCTGCCGCAGGATCAGCCGTTCCTCCGCCAACTCCTGGAGGTATTTCTGGACCGTGTCCCAGCCGCATGGCCGCAGGCGTCGGGCGTCGAGTAGCCCTTTGACCGTCGAGATGGTGGCGGGGTACTGGTAGCCGCCGAGCGCTTTCAGGATCTCTCGCCGGAACTCCTCCCGGGCCGCAGGCCTGCCTCGCCTCATGGAGTCCTTCCCTCCCGGCCCTTCCAGACGCCGACGAAATCGGCTGCACAAAGCAGGATGATCTTTCGAACCGGCCCCGCCGCCCAGTCCAGGGGGTAATACGCGGCCGGATTGGTGTGGGCAATTCGGCCCAACAGGCCAACACTCACCAGGTTTTCGAGCCGGCGGCGAATGGCACCGTAGGAAAGCCGAGCCAGTGGCCCGCGGCCGCGGCGAAGCCGATCGGCCAGGAGCCTGAGAACGTGAGAGTCCGTGTCGTCCGGATAGGGTCGGCCCGTCAGATAGAATTCCCGCAGAAGTAGGATGTCCGCTCGGTCCAACCGCACGGCCAGGGCAGGCACATCTATGCTTCGCTCCAGTGCCAGCTGCTGGGCCTCAGCCAACCGTACTCCCATGAATTTCTATTGGCGCCAGCGGCTTATAAAGGTTGAGGCCCTGACCTGGCCCAACAACGGTATCGGCGTGGTCGTAAGTGGCCTGTCCCGGCTGACTTTCGCCTTGGGCGGGAATCGGAGGTACCGCTTCAACCAGGTCTGTCTTGATCCCGCCTCGGTTCAAACGCGTCGATTGCCACTTGAGTAATCTGACCCAAAGGGTATAATGAGGGCATGAGAACGCTGGTTGAGACCAATCCGTACCTCCGTGACCCGAAGACGCGCCGCGCCTGGCTGGAGGAGAACGCACGCGAATCGTCTGTCTTTGAAGGCGCTCGCGGTCTGGCGGGCGGTCAGGTTCTTCGCGCGTCACGCAAACGTCGCTCGATGGCCGCACGGAAAAAATCCGTCAGAACGCCATAGTCCCCGCCATAGCCCTGGTTGATACACTCCAGGTATCTCGTTCTCTGCTTTTTCGCTCCGCGTCCCGTGAAACTGTAGACCGGTGCGGGAAGACCTGCCTGCATCGCCATCAGATCAGCCAAGAGGCGGGCCAACCTACCGTTCCCCTCACGAAACGGGTGAATCAAGAGCAGTTCCGCATGGACCTCCGCGATACGCCGGCACACCTCCGGCAACGGCCCGGGGCGGCAAGGCGTGTGGCGCGCCAGCAGGCCTTTTCCGAACACCTCCATGTTCTGAGGCACGCGGTATGCCGGGGGCCACTTGAAGCCGCCTTTCTCCAACTCGACCATGCGATACTGGCCGGCCCACTCATAGATTTCACCCAGCCAGTCTTGATGCATCCTACAGATCATCTCGGCCGTAAATCGCGTCCCCGGAGAAACACGTTTGAGGTACGCCGCCTGCACCCGCAGCAGCGCCTCAAACTCGGCTTGGTCCATATCCGTCTTACGCCGAATGCCTAAGCGATTGCGAAGGACCCGCCTGCGCGAACCAGGTTCGGTCTGAGCCTCAAGTCCTTTCAGTGTCGTGTATCGACCCGGCCGCTTCTTAACCATTTTTGGCTTCATCTTTCCGGTGGCGTTTCTTGATACCGCACCAGGGAATCCGGCCTTCGTATAACAGAACTTAATGGTCTGTGCAACGACTTATCCCATCGTCAAGAGCCCTACCCCGGCATGCTCGGCACGCCGCAGGGGGCGGCTTAAAAAGGCCCCCTTGCCAAGAGACCTGAGTTGTGGCGCCAAACTCTGCGCCACGATCTTGAGGGGGTCAAAATCCCCCGTTCCTGCTCATTCGATTCAACATTTTCCAACCCCGGTTCCCGTGCATAGCACGAGGCCCGGTTGATCTCGGCACAGGCTGAACATCCGCACCGAAGCAGCGGACGCTCCCCTTGTGACCCCACGGCAGTCCTCGCGCGAGGCCTGCCCCCCCCATGCACTTTTTTTGAAGGAGACACGGCAATGGCTTGGAGACCCCACGAAAACCTGATCGAGGGCGAACTGGATAACACCGTTCCCGGCAAGGTGACGGGATGGATCCGGTTCGTCGGGATGAATGAAGTCGTGAAGTTGGACCTCATCGGCGATTTTCACCGCGACATCCGCGGCACGAAGATCCGCCTGTCAGGCTGCGCACGCGACGATGAGGAAACGAGGCAGTGCCTGGAGGGTTTCTCCCCGGTCCAGACGGGCGAAGTCGGCGACATGACGGCCGGCCTGCCTCCACAAGACTATGTTTCATATCCATATTTTGAGTTCTACTCTGAGCAGAACGGTCGCGTCGTCCTGGAACTCGACCCGGAGCAGGTACAGGTGATCGGAACGCCGATTCCGGTCTGTGAGTCCGATCCCGTCTCGCGCGAGAAGCAGCAACAGAACATGGCGGCGTTCCTCGGCGGCATGGCCCAGGAACTGGGGTTGCCGCCGGAGCGGACGATCTGCGTCGGTGCGGCCACGGCCTCAAGACCCACACAGGAAGGCACCGCTCGCAAGCGACCACACCGGATGCAGCTCCTCACGAAGGAGATCCGTGGGAAACTCTCACCCCTGGGTAGCCAGGATAGCAAGGGCGGCCAGGCGGTTGCCCATGTGAAGTTCTTCACTCCCGATTCCAACTGGACTTGGTGCGCCACCGAGTTCGATGGCGAAGACCTTTTCTTCGGCCTGGTTGAGGGCCAGGAGAAGGAACTCAGGTACTTCAGCCTGTCGGAACTCCAGAGCGTTCGTGGCCCGATGGGCCTTCCGATCGAGCGCGACCTGCACTGGACACCCAAGACACTCGCGGAGATCGCCCCCGAGATGTTCGCGGAAAGGAGCGAGCCATGAAACGCTTCTGCGAGAATTCGAATTGCGACAACCCGGCCTTCAAAAAGGTTCGCGTTTCCGTAACTCTGCCGTCCGATCAGGTGCGGTCCCTGTGCGCGGCCTGCGAGGAGGCCTACGCCTGGGGCGTGCAGCACGGGATGATGACCTCTTGGCGCCCCGTCTGGGTGCTGGCTGTGGCTGACCGCGGTGTCATTGTCCACCTGGGTGTCTTCAGAAAGAGAAAAGATGCCGAGGAAGGCCTCGTTGACTACCTCCGCACCTACCAGGGCTACACCGGTCCCGGCGATCGCAAAGCCGTCCGCCCATGGCTCCGGGAGCACGATGAACGCCTGAGCGTCGAGATCGGCGAGCAGGTGATCGGAAGCCCGCCCGAGTGACGTTCCCGTTGGTAGCGCCCCCTCGGCCCGGCGAGGGGACGCCGTTTTCTCTTGCTCACCCGCCAGAAGACAATCGCGGCCAACCTTTCGAAAGGAGGTTTACATGCGCAAGCCAAAAGAAAACGTCACGCTACGTGTCAGCCGTCGGGAACTGGCGACCATCCTGGCCGCGTTGAGATTTCACCAGGATGAGAATCTCCAGGGCGGCTGCGAGATCCCCGACCAGTTCGTCCGGGAAATCGCAACCGACTGCGGCCTGTTGAAGCCGCTCACGTTCGAGGAAGTTAATGATCTGTGCGAGAGGATGAACCTCAGCGAGAACGCTGTTGACTGGCATGACTGCCGGCACCAGTGGCGAGAGACTCCCGGTCCGACGACCGGCTGCGGGGCCGAGTACTGGTTCCGGTGCTGCAAGTGCGGCGCGACCAGGTACCGCTGCGTCGAGCAGGACGGCAGTTCCAGCGAGGAGATCCACCCGCCCGATGAAGAGGCCGACGCTCCCCCGGCGACCCGCCAGGGGCCAGGGCCGAAGAAGAACGACGTGCCCTCGAAACAGAAAGGAACCAACCTATGAGCAAGCCCCCCATCACCCATCTCGTCATCGACACCTCGAGCACCAACGAAGACTATAACGGCGACTGCGACTACGCCCTGGTGTTGATGACGACCGACTACGTAGAGGACCTGCTGTGGTACATGGGCGAGGCCGCCCGAATGCGCCGGGCCGACGAGTGCCTCTACAGCATCGAACTCTGGGATGCGACGCCCGCCTACTTCCGCTGGAACCTCCGGCTCGAAACCGTCCAGGACGCCTTCGGCGAGTCGGCTGCTGACGTTCCGCGAGGCGAGCCTATTCTCCTGACCGCTGACCCGGCATTCGACCGGGAGGATTTTCAGGAGGTGGAGTGCCGCACGGTGCAGGCCGCCGAGGACGAGGTCTGGTGGACGGCTTACGTCAAGCACACCAACGTCCGCATCGAGACGGCGCACATTCCGAGAAAGGTCCTCCTGGAGATTCGGAAGCGGTTCCCGTGCGCGGAACGCATCGCTTCACCGCGCAGGGCCGTCGGTGTGCATCCGGCCGTCCGGCAGATTCACGACCTCCTGTACCTGGATTTGCTGGGCGGGCAGGAGTTCTATAACCCCGACAAGACCTGGGACGCCGACACGCTGAGCCGGATCGCCGAGGTCGTGGCCAAGTACATCACCAAACCCCCGCCCGTCAAACCGGACGGCCCATGACGGCTCACTTCCCTACGTCCGGGCACCGCCCAACTGGCCGTCCACGGAGCTGAACAGAAATCCTTTCGCCTACTGCGATACTTACCCGGCGGAACGGCGAGATGACGGACGACAGGATGGAATTGTGTGGGGAGGTTCTACAGGTAGAACGTGAGCCGTTGATGCTGCTGAGAAGCCACGTCCCGATGCTCAAGGCACGGATGCTCTTGCGGAAGGAAGGACTTTGCGGGCGGGATTACAGCAGGGAAAGAAGTTTGCCCGAGACAATCTCCGCCGCCTTCGAGGCGTCGTAATTGATTCCGGGGGCCAGGAGCGGCCTAAGGTCATCGTTGAATGCACGGGATTCGACTTTGGCCGCCAGGTTCCTCTGGAAGTCGCCGCGCGTCACCTTGCTTCCCTCCGCCTCGAGGTATCGGCGAAACGCTTGGACGACCTTCCTGGCTTCGACGTTCCTCATCCCAACGCCGATCCACAGGTCAAAAAGGTCGCGCCCCTTCCGGCGTTGATAGAGCGCGCGGAGTTTCGTCGCCAAAATCTCGTCCAGCGTGTACGTCTGGACCGCAGCTCGGCCCTCGAACCACGGCGAGCGGATGTTCAGCGAATGAGACGCTGCGCCAAAGACGGCAAAGTGCTCCCGCGTGTTGATTTCGATCTTGAGCCGGATCGGGACCACGGGCGGTATTTCCGACTCCATCCGGTAGCGCAGCGTCACGTTGTCGGGGTTACGCTCACGGCGCGGAGAACCCAAGAGGGGATCGAGCCGGGTGCGGATGGCGTCGAGCACCGATCCGATGGGGCCGGGCGAAACCTGCACGAGGTCAATGTCTTCCGAGTACCGCCGGGGCGGCTTCACGAGCAACTTGTAAAGGGCTGTGCCGCCGCGCAGGAGGAGTCCCTTCGACAGAGTCGGTTCCTGGAAGATCTCGACGAGGGCGCGTGACAGAATCAGATCCTGCTCGACCTGGGCGTCCTGCGGCCAGGGGACGACGTTCCGCCAATGAGTGATTGCGGCCTGGGGGATCATGCCTCGGGTTCCAGTCGGACGTTCACAAGAAGACGCCACTTGCGGCTTTCCGAGGCATCGCTGACGGGTACCCCCGGATCAAGCGGTCGCAGAGGGGCGTCCGCGATCCAGTCCGCCAGACCTTTCGTCACGTTTCGCTGACCGGCTCGATCCAACAGGTAGCCGAGACGCTGCGCCACGATGACATCCCCGTGCCGCTTCACGGTATCCCGAAGCCCTTTCGCGTCGAGCTTCTCGGCCAACTCCGAAAGGACGGTGACGACATTTTCCAATCCTCCCGCGGCCTTGAAATAGCGCACCAGGTCCCAAGCCGTCGTTTCGGGCGTGGCCACCTTCATCAGTCCCGTCGGGGTCTTGACTTCCTGCGTTTCCGAGCGGCCGAAGGGACCCTTGCCGCAGAACCGAATTTGGACGTTCCCTGCCCGGACAGGGCGGACTGCTCGCCGCGGAACCACGACCTGGAACTCCTGGGGGCGGTGGTGGGCCGCGCCGTGCAACTGGGCGGCTGACAAAAGCCCCACGTAATACGGCCGCCCCATGTTCTTCATGAGGTCGTGAATGAACCACTCCGGCGGCAGGGTACCGGCGGCACGGTGCTGCGGGTCCACGATCACGTAGAATCCCGACCGGGGCATGATCAGTCCGCCCGCCTTGACCAGGCGGTGCAGGGCCATGTACGTGGCCGCCGGAGACCGCCGCAAGCTGCGCTCAGCTTCTTTCCGAGTGAAGGTGAACCGTCCCTGGCCGAGGAGTTCCTCGACGAATCGCCCTGCGGAACTGGATGCGTGCGTTTTCATTGCGGTTGCAGATTCTAACGCTATCCGTAAGGATGTGCAACCGAATTCCAGCCGGTCCGGGAGCCTCCCGGTGCGATCCCGCTAACCGTTACCGCCGGTCGGAATCGTCTCTTTGCGCTCTCCATCTATCGCTTGCTCCGTTGGAGGTCTGAGAATTTTGCGCGCTGGCGCTTCACCTCGGCCTTCGTGCCGAAAAGCGACAGGCGCCCCCAGTCGCCCATCGCCCTACGGCTCGGCTTGACCTGAACCAGATTCTGTTTGCCCATGTGGCACACATGGAAAGGAGGAGATGTTATGTCCTACCATTTTCCTGCTGAGATTTACATAGGCGGCCCGATTCCGAGGGCCCTGCTCGAGGAACTCGTCGGAGTCATCGTGGCGGATGGCGCGTCCCTGGAAGATTACGGCTCTCCCTGCGCCACCGAGGAATCCCTCCGGGAGGCGTTCCGCGAAGGGGCCGTCGTCAGCCTGTACGACGCGGAGGCGAGTTTCGGCCAGTTCGACGCCCTCGAAGCGTTCCTGGTCAAGCACCGGATCCCATTCAACCGCTACTCGGACGCGTTCTACGAGTACAACGCCGAGGCGGTCTTCTACCGCGGCCGGGGCGAGCCCGTCATCATGCCGACCGACCAGGAGGGGCGCATCAGGATTCACGCCGAGGTGATCGCCAAGATCCTGGACGACCGATCGCTGGACACCCCGCGGAAACTCGATGCCGTCCGCCGGCTGATCGCGCCCACGGGGACAGAGCCGCTCGCGCCCATCCGCTTCGTGGATGCGCTGCGGGCCAAGAGGAGGACCCACCATGCGTAAGACGCCCAAACCGAACGTCGCCCGTATCCTCTACGACGCCTACCCCGACAGCGATCTCCTTCCCCTGGACCCCGACCGGGACTGCCGCAGTCTGCAAGTCCTGCATGAGAAGGTTCGAAGCACCGATGTCGGAGACACGCTGTTTCAGTTCCTCGTCCTCGAGATTGTCGAAGGCGGTGAAGGCACGCTCGAAGGGGCCATCCGCGTCCTCAAGCGGGCACGAAAAGACGTAGATGCCGTTCTTCGGGCCCTCCTGTGTGCGAGAGCGGAGCACCTCGAGGAATCCCCCAAAGACGCCAACCGCGCCGGCGGTCCCCGTGAAAACCATCTGGGGATCTGGCGGTGCCTTGACTGCCGTCGTGCGGTGTACCGCACGCACCGAAAGATCACCAAGTCCGGACCTCCGCGTTGTCCCGGCTGCGGCCGAGCGATGCAACTGGCCTGAAGTCCGCCAACCATCCGGTTTCTCCTCCAACCCGACGTTCTGTCTTTCATCCCCTTTACGGTCCGCCAAGCGAAAGGAGGTGCCTATGCGCTTGAGCAGTGTGCGTGCGCGCAGCCCGCCTGAAGAAGCCTGAGCCGAGATGTGCTGGAAGTGAAGCAAAGGCCGTTGAACCCCAAACTTGAAAGGAGTCGAAGATGAAGGTTCTATTCATCAACAACGATGGCGGCGGATTCGCAGACTACGTCGAGGTCGCCGAAGGGACGACCGTGGAGCAGTTCTTCGGGAAGCAGATGCCCGGCGCCCAGGCTGAGGACGTCCTCATCCGCGTCAACCGCCAGCCGGTCCCGAAGGACCACGTCCTCCGGGAAGGCGACCGCGTCACGATGACGCCGGTCAAAATCGAGGGAGCGGCCTGCTAGCGCTCCTGAGCGCAAGGCCCATCAGACAGGGGGCGTCTGCTCGTGCAACAGAGAGCCGGCGCCCCTGTCATTTTGCAGAAAGGACCGATCATGAAACAGCACTCGGTGGACAGACTGCTCTTGCGCCTGGCCTGTCGGATCCAGAACGAACTCCTGAAACTCAACCTCTCGCGGATCGAGGTGGTGGAACGTGCGATCGGGGCGGTCCTGGACCTCACGGGGCGCCTGAAGGCCCTTCAGAGGCGCATGGCCCTCTGCCGGAGCCGCGGTTGGATTGGGGGGCTCGCGCTGCTCATGGAAGAGGCGGAACAACTCGCGCGCGACGTTCCATACGCCGCGACCGATCTGGACCGCGCCCGTCAGGCGGCGACGTGGGCGAACCCGTCGCTGCGGGACATCTACCTCGACCTCCAACAGGCCGAGGACGAGTTCGGCGACCTCGCCTACGACTTGAAGGAACAGACCCTGAGCGTCACGACCGAGGCGATTAGACTGGAGGGCGTGTACCTCGGGCCGTTTGAGATTCGCCTCGACGTCCGTCGCCTGGGCGAGGCGCGAGGGACGCCCTACACAATCGAGGCCCTGGATCCCCATCCTGCGTCCTCCAACGAGGCCGTCACGCACCCCCATGTCAGCGATGGCAGACTCTGCGCCGGCGACGGCGGAGCGGCGATCCAGGCCGCCCTGGCGGCCGGGCGGATCTTCGACTTCTTCTCCCTCGTCCAGGCCGTCCTCACGAACTACAACCCCCAGTCGCCCTACGTCTCGCTGGACGAGTGGTCCGGCATCGCCTGCCACGAGTGCGGCTACTCGGTCTCGCAGGATGACGTTTACTGGTGCTCGGTCTGCGAGAACGACTTCTGCCAGGACTGCTCGTCCTACTGCAGCCGCTGCAACGAGACGGTCTGTCGCACCTGCCTCGAGACCTGCTCGGTCTGCGAGGAGTCGGTCTGCCCCGGTTGTCTCGACACATGCCCGCGCTGCGGGCGGGAACTTTGCCGCACGTGCCTGGAAGAAGACCAGTGCCCGTGCCAGGAAGAGGAGAAAGACGATGAACCAGACACAAGTCGAAACGAAGGAAGTAAAGAAGGAGGCCGCGAAAACAGCCAAGCAGGAGAGCGGAACCCCATCCAAGCAGTCGCCGAGCCGGTCCGAATCGAAGGCGGCACTACGCAAGCGTGAGCCGGCCCGGTCGCCAGTGCTTCGCTTCTCGCCGACGGCTTGGGCCAAGTTGCTCTACTTCCGGGACCGCAGCGACACAGAGGTTGGCGGCTTCAGCGTTACGGCCCCCAAGGATTCCCTCCTTGTCCAGGAGTTCGTGACAGTCAAGCAGCAGGTCACCTCGGTGAGCGTCTCGTTCGACGATGGGGCTGTGGCGGACCTCTTTGACTCCCAGGTGGACGCCGGCAGAAAGCCCGACCAGTTCGCCCGCATCTGGCTTCACACCCATCCCGGCGACTCGCCGCAGCCGAGCGTGGTGGACGAGGAGACGTTTGAACGTGTCTTCGGACGCTGCGAATGGGCCGTGATGTTCGTCCTCGGACGCACGGGCAAGACCTATGCCCGCCTTCGCTTCAACGTCGGACCTGGCGGCGAAGCCGAGATCCCGGTCGAGGTGGATTACCGTCGCCCCTTCGGCCCGAGCGACCACGAGGCCTGGGAGACCGAGTACAGGGCCAATGTCCGGAAGGACGACCTGTGCTGGACCACCAGGCTGCTGGACAAGGCGATGCCCGTGGCGTTCGGCGCGGATGCGTACGACCCCTGGGACGCCCAGGAACTCGTCGGCGCCTTTGAGGGACTGGACGTCGAGGATCGCCGGGCGGTCCTGGATGAACTCGCCTCTCGGCCCGAACTCTGGGACGAGGTGGAGGAGGGGATACCATGGTAACCCAGGGAAGCAGTGAGGAGCGTTTCAGCCGCCAGCAGGACCTCGTGCCGATGGAACGGCTCGCCGTCTGCAAAGCGACGGTCGTCGGCGTTGGCGCGATCGGCCGCCAGGTCGCCCTGCAACTCGCGGCCATGGGTGTCCCGTGGCTCCAACTCGTGGACTTCGACCGCGTCGAGGAGAGCAACCTGGCGAGCCAGGGCTATCTCGAGGAAGACCTTGGCAGGATGAAGGTCGAGGCGACGGCTGACCTCTGCCGCAAGATCAATCATCGTCTCGAAGTCTGTGAGGTCATAGACCGCTTCAAGCGCAGCATGGAGGTCGGGAACGCGGTCTTCGTGTGCGTGGACCGGATCGATACGCGCCGGCTCATCTGGGAGGCGGTCAAGGGCAAAGCGGATTTCTTTGGCGACGGCCGGATGAGCGCCGAGGTGCTGCGGGTGCTCACGGCTTGCGACGCCGCCGGTCGGAAACACTACCCGACCACGCTCTTTGCCGCAGAGGAGGCATACGCCGGGTCATGCACCGCGAAGACCACCATCTACTGCGCCAACGTCGCCGCAGGTCTCATGCTCGCCCAGTTCGCCAAGTGGCTCCGCCGCCTGCCAGTTGACCCGGACCTCAGCCTGAACCTCCTGGCCTGCGAGATGTCCTGTTCGCCGCAAGCCTGAAAGCCACCGCCGACAAGGGGAGCCACGACCACCCGTCGGCCCCCCTTTCCGCCTGTCAACTTGGCGGTATAGGGGTTCGACAGCGGTCGGTTCCAGGTGGGGGAGACCACATTCCCTTCGGCAACGTTCATTTTCATTTTCCGGGCTTTTACTACACACCGAAAATGAAAATAAACAAAAATAAGACTCGCTTCTCCTCCGTAAGTCCTGCTTTCGTAGGACCTTACGTCCCGCTCGCTCCTGTTTCCAGGGCTGAGCGCCAGCGGTGCAGCCGCACCGCGCTTTCAGAGGTCAGAAATGACCTCTGGCTACCCACGCCAAAGGCGGTTCCACGGCTTTGGCCCTCTCTCTTACCCCTCCTCCCCGGCGGCCCCACCTCCCCGCGCGCGGCGTCGCCGCGAGCGCAGCGTCACGGGGCGGGGACCGGGGGCCGACCGTCCTTTGCCGCAGCAGACCTCCCCCTCAAGAGCGGGCTGAGGCACCCTGTCACAGGGCTGCGGCATCACCACTCCCACTGCCGTAGGTCCATGGCGGTGCACAGCGTCCACCAAGGGCAATCGTGCCCACCGAGTGCCTGCTCGCGTATGCAGCAGGTCCGGCAGACGACGTGGTTGCCCACCTTGGGGCATTGGCTGCGGATGCCGTCGCGGCTGCGGCACAAGATACACGGCTCTGGCATAGGCATCACCTCCGCGCAACTTTGGCGGCGGAGTTAGCCTCGATTTCGGCGAAGCCGAAACCCGCAGGGCTCGCCCGCGACGCGCGGCGAGTCGAGAGCTATCTACGCCGCCATGCAAGAGGTGATGCTGCATGGGGCGTGGCCTTGCCAGCCGCAGCCGACGGCCCGTGCCTGGCCGCGGGCCTCACCGCCCGGCCGCCGACCTCTCAGCCCGTCGCGCCGTCCGTCCCGCCGCCGCGCCGCGGACCCATTGCCCCGCTCCCCGGGCGGCGGCTGCGGGTCCGGCGGCTTTGGGTCCGGTTGCTGTGGGTCTGGCGGTCCCGGCATACGTTCGGCTGCCGGAGATTCAGGCCGGGCCGGTTCAGTCCGGCCACTTGCCCAAGATGGCCAGTTCCCACACCATGACCTCAAAGGGCACTCGGTCCCACGGGGCGTCCACTGCCCGGAACTCCTGCAATCGGTCGTCCTGGTAGTAGAGCCGGCCCCGGATTCGGACTATCGGCAGCCGCCGGGGACAAGGCCCCTTCGGTGCCGGTGCCCAGCCATGCCAGACACAGGGCGTCCGGTCCTCGCGGGTGGTTCTCTCCATGGCAATCACCTCCACCGCCCTCTTGCCTGAGCGAACCATCTGCCTTATCGCATGTTCGCCTGCGGCCGCAGGCCGGAAGGCAGAATGAGTGAGCTCAGGCCCGCTGCCTGGGTGATTGCCGCTGTGGGGAACCACCTCTCCCGGACGCCTGGGGGCTGGGCGGCATTCCTTCCTCTACGGCGGTAGGGGGGCCTGGGGCGGAGCTTCCATGGCCCAGCCCGCCTCGCGCATCTGCTCAAAGAACCGCCGGCTGATACGGCAGGCTAGTAGAGTTGCTTTCCTTTCTTGGTGTATACTATCCCGCAGACAGGGCACAATAGGTCGACACTGCCATAACCTACTTCATCAAGTCTCGGCTTTCGCAGCTTACTGTGGCAATTTCCGCATTTCATGTTCTCCACCTCCCCATCTTTTCAAACTTCTCTTGTCGCTCGGCGAGCCTTGCGAGCCGCTCTTGCCGCATCGCTTGGATCCGGGTCACAAGCCACATGTCCCGTCCATAAAGGCTGCTCATAGCGATCACCTCCTTTCTCGCTCCAATGCACCAGCGAGGCATCTCCGTTGTGTCCGATTGCCAACTTACTCCGCGTCCCCATCGGTCGCAGACCGAAACGGAGAATGACTGAGCTGGTGCGCATGGAAAGGGGAGGTGATCGGCGAGGGGCAACCAGTGCTGCGGGACATATGGCGGCCCGGCAGCCTGATGGCATGGGCGTCCCATCAATCTTCCCTGCGGCACCGTACGCCGCTGTGGGGGGCGGACAGCCCCACCGTGGAATGCAAGGTAACCCGACCTGGACCTCCCAGCCCCTCTGGGAGGGGTTCACCTTGCCCCTCAGCCCAAGCCGTCCGCGCCCTGGTCTTATGCTTTGATCTCAACCGGGATTTTCCAGATAGAAGTTGAGGTTTTCTCTTACGCCCTTGGGTACAATCATGCACGAACAACCCACGGTGATCCTGGGCAAGCAGCCACATGAGAGATCCCAGATGAAACTATCCATTCGCTCGCTTCGGTGGTTCTTCTTAGCTCTCTACCTAGCGGTCGTCGCCATCCTCCTCGTTTGGTTGTTCGGCTCTCTGGGTACACATGATTCGTTGTGGGCTTTGGTGGTGGCAGTCGGTATGCTCTTTGCCACGCAAATAATCTTTATCTTCGGCGCCGGCACGATTGAACTTTGCCGTCCGATCAAGAAGCGAAGGCTCCTCATCCCCGTCATTGTGGCATCCTTGATGGCGGCCATTCTGGTGGGAGGGATTGTCCTTGCCCTTGCGGAGCTTTTCCGCGAGGAGCACAGCACTTGGTTCCCCTACTTTTTCTGGGTGATTCTGGCTGTCAGCTGGGCCGGTTGGGCCTTCGTGTTCTACGTGCACTGCCAGCGCCTTGACCGCTACACGACGCTCAAGAGGATTACCTTATGGGTGTTGGGCGGGAGTCTTGTCGAGCTGCTCGGCACCGTACCATCACACATTATCGTTTCCCGTAGGCCAGGATGTTTCGTAGGCATGTGTACCCTGTGCGGCATCATCGCAGGTCTGTGCGTCATGCTTTGGGCATTCGGCCCCGGCATCGCGATCCTCTTCCTACGGGATAGGCGTGCTCTCCCCAAGCAGACAAGTGAACAAGAAGAGTGACCATTGGATTGGGGCCGCCTGCCCCACGGAAGGAGAGTAAGAGGATGCCCAACCTACTGAACCTGTTGAGCGATAAGATCCGCCGCCTGGCCCGTCGGGAGATCAGGGCCCAGACCCAGAAGACCCGGCGGCTCACAGCCCAGCACCGCCGCGACCTTGCAGCCCTCAAGCGCCAGGTGGCCAGCCTTGCCCGAGCCGTCGCCTTCCTGGAGAGACAGGAGCGGCGTCGCGTCGCGAGTCCGCCCGCACCGCAAGACGCCAAGGGGGTCCGGTTCTCCGCGCGGAGCGTCAAGGCCCAGCGCGCCAGGCTCGGCCTTTCGGCAAAGGACTTCGGCAGGCTCGTGGGCGTCTCGGCGCTGACGGTCTATTCCTGGGAGTCAGGCAAGTCCCGGCCGCGGCAGAAGCAGTTGGCCGGCCTGGGAGCGATCCGCCGCCTGGGCAAGCGCGAGGCCCGCAAGCGCCTTGAGATGATCGGTGAGAAGTGATGCCGGCCCTCGCCTCTCCGGAGGCCGGACGCTCTCCCTCCTTCTTCCGGCAGGCGGAGCGGGGCCGCTGCCCCGCTTCCATCTGCCAGCCTTCCTGCCGCATCTCGTCGAAGAACGCGCGGCTGACGCGGCACAACACGGTCGAGACGTGCATGTCGCCGAGTTCGCCTTCCGGGCAGGCCACCGAGTGGCACCGGCAGAACCGGTAGTGCCGCAGGTGCGGTTCGGTGTAGCCTTCAAGGACCTCGCCGAAGACAAGCAGGCCCTCCTCGCCGCTGTCGGCGATGAAGCAGTCGCCCGGCCGGATCGCCGCCTGCCACGGCTTGACCTTGCCGTCGGCCGCCTTCCTCGCCCGGCGGAGGCGCGCCTGGGCCTCCTCGAGCGAGTCGAAGAACTCAACCTTCATGGCCATCACCTCCTCTGTGCAGTCTTGAAAGGGCCTCCATCAGTTCGACCACCTCGATCTGGGCCTTCCCAAGTTGCTCTTCGGCCTGGGCGAATTCCGCGTTGAATCGCTGAAGCCGAGACTCCGCGTCCGCCAGAGCCGATCGCAGCGCGGTTATCGCTGCGTTGCCCGCCGAGCGGGCCTCTGTGTCAAGTTCTGACATAGGACATCACCTCACACCCCTGTGGGCGGCGGGGTTAACATCGATTTCGTCGCGAGCCGAAACCCACCGGGGTCGCCTGCGGCGACTCGTGAGTTATCTACGCCGCCATGTGAGAGGTGATGTCACAGCCAGAACGCGCCGAGAGGCCCGCGCGGGCACGAGCGGCCAGTTTAGGGCCGGGCAGGCCGCGCCTTAACGCAGGCCCAACGTCTTGGAAGGCGCGATGTCGCAGGTAACGCGCGAGCCGCGCGGCAAACTGCCTAGCGTGCCGACGCCACTACATAAAGAATAAGTACAGCGCAGCCCCGCCAAGAGCAGGGCTACCAACGCTGGAAGCGGCCTTGCGGGAGCCGGAGGACCGGGTAGAATGGTCGAAAAGGCCTGCGTCCAGCCGTGGGTCAGAGCTTGTCCCGGAAATATCGGGCAAGTGCACTGCTGGTTGAGCGCGAGAAGAGGAGCGGCTTCTATGAGGCTTGTGCTTCCGGCCGTCATGGCCCTTGCCGCACTTGTTTCCGCCGCGCCCTCTTGCGCTGCCCAAGAGGAACGGCCTCCCTCGGTTCAGGACCTCATCCGCGAGTTGAAGAGCGGCGCGCCCTACGAGCGGGCCAGCGCGGCAGTGGCCCTCGGGAACCGCGGCCCGGAGGCCAAGGAGGCAGCGCCAGCCCTCATTGAGGCGCTCAAGGACAGGCAGTCCGTGCGGTGTTACGTCCGCGACGCCATCCAGGGGATCGGGTTGGAGGACGCGACGGGCCTTATTCCCATCCTGAAGGAGGAGGACAGCGACGTTCGCCGGGCCGCCGCACGGGTCTTGGGGGAGATCGGCCCCGCGGCAAAGACGGCCGTCCCCGCGCTCATCGAAATGGTTGGCGATGCCGACGCCAAGGTGCGCTATGCGGCCCTGACGGCGCTCGCGAAGATCGGTCCGGCGCCCCCTGAAGTGGTTCCAGCCATCGTCAAGGCGCTCCAGGACAAGGATCCGGTCGTCCGGTCCGGGGCGATGTATTCGCTCGGCGAGATCGGCAGCGGAGGACGCGCGGGCGAAGTTATCCCGACAATCGTCAAGTATCTGAAGGATCGCGATTGGAAGATGCGCGGGGCGGCGGCTTGTGCTCTCGGAGAAATAGGCCCGGCGGCGGCTGAGGCCCTCCCGGCCCTTCTTGAGGCGCTCAAGACGCCCGACGACGGCTCGCATGACTGGATTGGCTACGCCCTATGGAAAATTTGCCCGCTCAAGGCCGAGGCGGTGCCCGAACTCATCGATATATTTACGGGCCGCGATCGTGATGACCGCTGGGAGGCCGTCTGGGCGCTGAGCAGACTTGGCGCCGCCGCCAAGCCCGCCGAGCCGAAGCTCATCATCGCGGTGCGGGAAGACTGGGACCCGAACGTTCGCTGGGCGGCCGCGGCGGCCCTGCGGAGCCTTCGGCCTGTGAGCAACGAGGCGCTGACCGCCCTTGTCAGGGCGGCCGAGGACGGGGAGATCCGGGTCCGGATTGCCGCCGTCGATGCCTTGGCCTGGGAGGCACTGCATGGTCGCGAGGAAGCGGCGCCCGCGATCAGGCAGGCGCTGGCGGACGTCCGGAGGGAGATCAGGCTGGCCGCGATACCTTGCAAGCGGGGGACGGGCATGGGCAGCACAAGATCCCCTCCGCCCATTGTGGCGGAATACGTCCCTCTGCTCAAGGACAAGGACGATGAGATCCGCGAGGCGGCAGCCCAGACAATTGCCAGCTTCGCAAGAGCGCGGTCCCGGCACTTCAGGCGTCCTGGCCCCAACCTGCGGCCACCGCCTCCCCTGCCTGCCCTGACGGCTATTATCCCCGACCTCGTCCGCATGCTCAAAGAGGATCCGGATCGCTTGATGCGGTATTATGCGGCCACGATCCTGGGCGGACTCGGGCCGGAAGTCAAGGAGGTCAAGGAGATCGCGGCGGCCCTGATCGAAGCCCTGGAAGTTAAGGATGACTCGATCCCCTACGGGGCCATTCGGGCGCTGGGCGCCTTGGGCCCGGTCACCCCGGAGGTCGTGCCCGCCCTGGTCAAGGCCTCAACCAGCGAAGAACAGCAGATGCGCTGGTATGCCTGCGGGGCCCTAGGCGAGATTGGTGTGGCGGACCCGGCGGTCGTCCCGGCCCTCGTCCGTGCGCTGGGCGATGAGTACATCGTTGTGCGATTCAGCGCCGCGGATGCATTGCGGGATATCGGTCCGGATGCCAAGGCCGCCGCGCCCGCCCTGATTGAAAACCTCAAGGCCCGCAACAACATCGTTCCCGTTCATGCCGCGCAGGCCCTGGTGCGCATGGGTATCAAGGACGCCGCGATCGTTCCGGCCATGGTGCGAGCGCTTCGCGACAGGTCCTGGTCGACAAGGAGAGATGCCGCCGGGGTCTTGCGAGACCTCGGTCCGGAGGCATCCGATGCGACGGGCGCACTTTGTGAGGTCGTCAGGGCTGACAAGGAGGAATCACCGCGGGAAGAGGCACTCATGGCCTTGCTGAAGATCGTTCCGCCGGCGGATGACGTTACTCCCACGCTGATCGCCGCCCTTGGCGACGAGAAGGTCCGCATGTGGGCCGCCCGGGTCTTGGCTGCGACCGGCTTCGGCAAACATGGCAAGGCGTGCGTGGCCGCCCTGAAGCCGCTCCTGGCGGACCCCAACGAAATGGTCCGGTCCGCCGCCATCGATGCCCTCAAGAAGGCCCAGGATAGCGATCTCGATCCCGAGACCGCCGCTCGCTTGAGGGAAAACCTCAGCGGGCCCGGGCCCGACCCGTAGGACGGCGCCACACGTCAAGCCCTTCAGGTCTCTAGATTCGGTCTTGCGGGCTCAACCTGTCGGCAATGACCAGGAGGGCGATCGTGAGGCGCGTCACCCCGGCCGCGGCGATGGGCTCGTCAACGGCGATACCTGCCCCCGATGGCTATTTTCGATTTTCCAGCATTTCGCAAATAAGCCTCTTGCCTATTTTCGCCCGGTCGTGTATCGTGAAGGCATGAAAGCAAGACCCCAGGAGGCCGGTAAGACCGTTCGTCAACCAAGCGGCTACGCGGCATTCATTCCCCATCCTCTTCCGCCGGAGATTACGTGGAGGCCGCGGCTCCTGCGAGCCCTTTCGGACGCGGACCGGCTGATCGGCCAGTTGGCGCGGGAGGGCGGCAGCCTCCCGAATCCTCATCTGCTCATGCGTCTGTTCGTGCGGCGCGAGGCGGTCCTCTCCAGCCGCATCGAGGGGACCGAGGCCACGTTGGGCGAACTCCTGGCGGCCGAGGCGGGTGCCGCCGTCCAACGCAGTCCCGCCGACCTGCGCGAGGTGGGCAACTACGTCGCCGCCCTGGAGTACGGCACGAAGCGGTTGTCCAGACTCCCTCTTTCGCTGCGGCTGGTGCGCGAACTTCACGCCAAACTCATGCACGGCGTGCGCGGCAACGTGGCGACGCCCGGAGAGTTCCGCCGCACCCAGAACTGGATCGGCCCGCCCGGCTGCACCCTCGCCAACGCAACCTATGTTCCACCGCCGCCCGAGCAGTTGACGAACTGCCTGGCGGCCTGGGAAGACTTCCTCCACGACCGCTCCCTCCCACCGCTGGTCCATACGGCACTCATGCATTACCAGTTCGAGGCCATCCACCCGTTCCTCGACGGCAACGGCCGGGTCGGGCGGTTGCTCATTACGCTTCTGCTGATGGAGCGCCAGATCCTGCCGACGCCGCTCCTCTACCTGAGCGCTTTTTTCGAGGCCACGCGGCGGGAGTACTACGACCGCCTGCGAGCGGTGACCGACGAGGCGGCCTGGGGGGCCTGGCTCGAGTATTTCCTGAACGGGGTGGCCCGGATGTCGGAGGACGCCCTCAGCCGTGCCGAACGCATCAACGCTCTCTTAGACAAGTGGCGCCAGGCTGCAGCCCCGTCCTATTCCAAGGCCCCGCGGGCCCTGGTGGACCGGTTGGCGGAGAACCCGTTCTGGACCGTGAAGAAGGCGGCCGAGCGCCTGGGCGTGGCCTACACCACCGCCCAGCGGGCCATCGAGCGGCTGGAGTCCCTGGGCATCCTCTCGCAAACCACCGACGCCCGGCGAGACCGCGTCTACTGCGCACGGGCGATCATGGACATCCTGGACGAGCCCGCCAACCTGACGCCTTCCGAGAAACCTTGACGGCGGCAGCCCAGGGCCCGCCCTCGGCCAAGGGCACGCCTCGCGGCGACGCGGGCAAGCCCCGGCAAAGCCTTTCAGCTGCCCTGTTCGCTCGGTTCCCGCTCGCTCAGTGAAATGAATTCCCTCGCCTTGAATACCACCAGTTCCAGGTCCGCCAGTTCCCGACGCTTGAATCGGTTCGTAGATTGCCAGACGCCTTGCGCGTCCTTGAACCGCTTCTCCACGCGCACGCTGAAGACCTCCAGCGGCTCGTCCCCCTGGCCCGGTATCTCGTCCCGCCAGATGCTCGCCCGGACGCCTCCGGCCCGAAACTCCTTTACTGGTTTATCACCTTGTGTCATACGATCACCTCCTTCTCAACTTCAACTCGAGCAATTCTCTGCCCGAAAGCATGAAGGGCCCGCCCACCGCAGCGGGCAAGGCCCTCCGGCCCCTTAGACTTCCTGCTCCGCCGCTACGCGCTGGGCCTTCTGCATCGCCGCCTCAGTCGCCTGTGCCAGCAGCGTCCCTCCTTCGCCCACATAGGCCGGCAGCGGGAATGCCCACGCCATCTGCAAGGCAATGGGCAACGGATACGTCCTCTGCGTGCAGGCCTTCGCGGTCCCATCGCGGTCCACCACCAGAAGGTACGCTTCCCTGTCACCGGTCAGGCCGGTGCGGATGCAGACCTCTTTGAAGCTCTCCTCCCCCACCGGTTCCCAGTCCCGGGCGTCCAAGCCGGAATTTTTGCTCGGCTTAACCGCGCAGACCTCCGTGACCCGCTCTCGGACATAGCCTGCCAGGGCCATGGCCGCATCGGCCCGTCGCCGCTTGCCGATGATCAATGCTTGTTCGTACTCCATTTTCTCACCTCGAGTTTTGAAGCCGCCCTTCGTGGGGCAGCCCATATCTTATTTTGGGACATACCCTCGCGAGCGGCACCCGACCCGTAGGGGAAAAGAAGAAAGTGGCCGCTTCGGCGGCCCTTCTGCTTTTAGGGTGCCGCGAGCGGCGGCAGCGGGCGTTGAGTTTACCGGAGGCAACCCCTTGCGGGTGCCTCCAGTGAGCATCAGGAACTTGAAGCGCAGAGGTTCTGTGCGGATAAGGCCCGCTTGCCAAAGGGCTTGGGACACCTGGAATTAAACACCCAAGCCCGGTAGAATCGTGAACATAGCTGACGGCGGTCGTCAGCGAGCCGTCCTCTGGGGAATGTCGGATCATAATGAACTTGGTCTCGCGGGACAATTATCCGCCTTGTGTGTGCCGTTCGGGGAGAGCCCCATGAGACGCTCTGCCGCCTTGGCCGCATTGGCCGTGTTGTGCGTGGCCAGCCTGACGTCCCCGCGAACCGTGGCCGAAGTTGCCAAGCCCGCGCCGACCGATGATGACCTGCGATCGGCGGCTGCCGCGCTGGCCGCCCTGCGAACCCTGAGTCTGGGCGAACCTCTGGGGGAAGTTGCCCCCACAACGCTGACTGACGGAACGCGGGCGCTGACCATCGTATTTCGCAACACGGAATGGAGTTTCAGGGATGAATCCCAATTCCTGGAAGAGGATGCTGCCCGGGAAATGGCCGCCATGAAACTGCCGGAGGCCGAGCGGCTCAAGGTCATGACACGCACGGACGACCACGTCCAAGTGTGGCTGGTCTCGCAGGCGGCGTATCCGGCGGCGGCAACCCGTAAGGCCCACATTCCGGCGACCGCGCTGCCCAATCGGTACCATCGTGAAACGGCCTTCCTCGGCACGGGGAGCGGCTTCGCGTGGTACATGCACGCTCCTATATTCACATGGACCTACGTTCAGAAGGAGATCGGCCTGAAGGGGGGCGACGATCCGCTGGCCGGCGCCCTGCGCGGTTTGGCGATTGACGACCCCGGCGGTTGGACCCGCAACGGTTGCGTGTTCCTGCTTGGCGCGGCCGGGCCGGCGGCGCTGCCATACATTGAGAAGGCTATCGCCTCAGGCTACGAGGATCGTAACGTCCTTGTCTATGCCTTGCGGGATTCAAATGATCCACAGGTAACGCAGTGGCTGCTGCGCCACGTGGACGCAACAGATGCCAAGGTGACCTGGGGGGCCCGGAACGCCCTGATTTCCTCGCCGCGCCCGGAGGCTACTGCCTTGTACGTGAAATGGCTTGAGGCGTCGGCAACCACGCGAGAGCTGGCTCTAAGCCAACTTCTCGACGCCTGCAAGGCCGCGCCGGGTCCGGGCCTGGAGAAGGCGCTGATGGAGGTTCTCGAAAAGCCCTGGACACCCTGGGATTACCGCAAGGCGTTCGGCCTGCTGCGGGAAGTGTCGGGGCGCCCGATCCCCGCGGCCATCCTTGAAGCCGAACGCGAAATCCATCGCCAGTACAAGGAAGCCGCGAAGCACACCTACGAACCTGCCGGCGATGATTCGTGGCGGGTGGTCTATACAGGTAAGCCGTACGACCAGAAGAAGGTCGATGAAGCCGTTGCCACCATCGTCAAGTCGAATGACCCGGAGGCCGCAGCCGTCATCGGCGTTGTACTGGCGACAAGCCCGGAAGTGAAGTCGTGCGTTCCGGAGAGTTGCCCGCCCATTCGCCAAGTTGGCCTGGCCATTCTTCGGGGATTACCCGAAGGCAAAGGAAAGCAACGGGTTCGGCGCTTGGCCGAAACCGTACAGGGCGAATTCTTCCCGGCCCGGATAGGGGCGCTGGCGAGAGAGTTGGAAAACGGGCAGCCTTAGTACCGGAACGGTAAGGCTCGAAGGGGCTTTCCGCCCACGACGTTTCCGTTCGAGGCGCGTGGCCTGTGCGGCGGGAGACCCACCGCGCAAAGTTGCATCATGCCACTAACCCCGCACACATTCCGCCTTGGAAAAGTCGGGTAAGACAGGAGGACTCAACCATGTGCCGTGCCCTGTGGCTTGGTTTCGCTTGTCTGCTCTGCGTCGCCCTCGCACCGGTTGCCGCGGCGGCCTCAGCCCCTCCGGCGCTCGACGACGCTGCCCTGTGCCGGCAAATCGCGTTGGCCGGTTCGTCCGGCGGGCGCCGGGCCGAGGCGATCGCGGCGCTGGCCCGCCAGCCGGCCGCCACGCTCGAGACGTTCAAGCGGCATTTCGCGACCCTGGAGCAGAACGCCGGCTTCATCTTCGGGAAGGAGGTCCTTCCGAAACTCCCCCCCGACGAGGTCAAGCGGTTCCTCCTGGCCGAGTTCCGCGCCGGCCTGCCCGTTCACTACCAGATGGCGGACCTCATCCAGTCGGCCCGCCTCCAGGCCGCCGCGCGCGTCAAGAAGGAGGGCCTGTCGTCCTGGGACCTGGATCGTGCGATTGACCGCGAGACAGAGACCCGCGAACTGCTGGTGGCCGTTGCGCCGCTGGAGGAGGCGAACCGCTGGTTCGACTGGGTGGCGCGCCTTGCGGCCGAGTTCATCGACTCGTACGACGAGGCCCGCGACCTTTTCCTGCGCGAGGCGACCTTCAACCACCGGGCCGGACGATGGGCCGAAACCATGGCCCGCCTGGACCGGCCGGGCGCCGTCGCCGAGTTTTCGCGGCTCCTGCAATCGGCCGACGCGAACGACCGCCAGCGAGGCGTGTGCGGGTTCCGCGCCATCCGGCAGGCGCCCGACCCGGAGACGTGGCGCTACCTCTTCGCCCACACCGACGGCATGAAGATCATCGAGGTATGCCAACTCATTTACGTTACGGACCGCTCAGACCTGGACCTGATTCTTCCGCTGGTGGAACACCCCGAGAAGGAGGTCCGCGGCGCCGCGGAGCATCAACTCGGCGGCCTGGCCTATTTCCGCCAGAAGCAGGTCGAGGAACTGCGTCAGAGCCCGCGCAGCCCCGCCGAGCGCGCGGCGTGGTGGAAGGATTGGTGGAAGGACCGGCGAGGCCTCTCGGCGGAGGCCTTCGCCGAGGAACGGTTCAAGGCGTTCCTGGCGGAACCTCCGGGCCAGTTGGATGAAGAAGACGTCCGCCAAATCAGCCGCCGATTCCCCGCCCAGCCGGAGGTCGTTCCCCTCTTGGTGCCTTTGCTCGACTCTCCCAAGGAAATTGTTCGGCTCAACGTGATGGGAACGCTGGCCTCGATGACCGGCCCGGCGCGCGGCCCGGCCATTGACGCCCTGCTGGAGTTCTGCCGCACGCAGCCGCCGGCCAAGGCCGCGCTGCTGTGCAGCGCCCTGGCCCGGACGAAGGACCCGCGGGCCGTCGAGGTGGTGCTGAAACTCATGGAGACCGAGCCGGCCGCCGCCCACCTATGGAACCATCCCTTGTCCCTGGCTCTGTCCCTGTCGCTTGGCCCGGAAGGCGACCGGCGGGCGGTCGAAATCCTGGCCACCAACTGGGTCATTGCCAAGGGAGACCAGAGGGCCGCCGCGGGCCTGGCGCAGATCGAGGGAGCCCGGGTGGTCCTGCCCCGCCTGCTGGAGGCCCTCGTCAAGGAACCCGACCACAACAAGCGGTCTGCCATCCGCAAGGCCATTGAGAACGTGGCCGACAGTCGCGTGGCGCCGGAACTGACCCGCCTCCTCCCGCTGGCCAAGGGAGGGACCGACGACGTCGAGGGACCGCGGTCCGACGTGCTGAAGTTGATGGCCCTCTTTCCCGACCCGGCCGCCCTTCCGGCCTTGCTGGAACTCCTGAAGTCCGACGACCGTTGGACCCGCATCCATGCCACGGCGGCCCTCGGGCCCCTGGGCGACACCTCCGGCGCCGCCGTCCTCATCCGCGACGTGACCTCCGCCGAGAGGTTCTTCCAGGGTTCGTACTCCTACGGCGTCGGCGAGGCACTCAAGGCCCTTGCAACGCCCGAGACCCGCCGGCAACTCATGGACGCCTGCCAGGAGGCGACCGGTGAGACCCGCCGACGCCTGCTCATCCTGATCGCCAACCAGCGGGACGCCGCGTACCTCGACTTCCTGGATACACTCCTCCGCGACGCCGACAAGGCCACCGTCCGGCTGGCCGCGGCAACTATCATGGCTTCCATGGCCGATACGGTGAAGAAACCAACCTCCCGAATCGCCGCGGTCGGTGCGCTGCCGGACAACCTGCTGCCGCCCATCCGGTCGCTGCTCGCGTATGCCTTTTTCGGCGAGAAGATCCAGCCCGACGACGGCCCGTTCCCCAACAGCGGCGACCTGAAAGATTTCCAGGGCGGCGTCATCGCCTTACCCAACTTGCAGTGCCTCCACTACAAGAAGGAGGACCGGTCGCTGACGGTCGTGAACCTGGGTCCTCACGATAAGCCGAAGGCCCCCGACGGCTCGGACCTGCGCCCCGGCGGCCCTTACGTCTCCGGCCGCGTGGACTGGGGCGCCTCGGACCGGTACCTGGTCCTGACCCTGCGCCTCGGCTCCGGCGGCACCATCTACCTCTTCCGCCAGGACGGCGACGACTGGAAACCCGTGTGCTCGACCGATGGATGGATGTACTAGTGTAGTGTCTCACTCGGATTGCGTATTATGGAGCGCTGCGCGGGTCTGCTGAAGGACGGCCACGCATGCGCCCGCACCGTCTGAATGCTGCGCCAGATGCTCCTCCCGATAATCCTGCCGTCCCCATTCTACATGCTTTTCGAGAGGCGCCCCGCGTCCGCCCCGTGGACACGATCAATCTTCGATACGAAGTTTGATCTCGTCGGAGTTTGCCCTCAACTCGGGGGCGTACATGGCGCTGGCACGGGTCGGCAGGGCGCTGAACTTGCCCGGGATCTCGGCCCGCATGCGGTAACTCACGCTGTGCTTGCCGCGCGCCAGCAACCGCACAAAGAAGCAGACGCGCTCGTCGCGGAGTTCCATGTAAGCGCCCAGGCCGCGGCCGCCGTAGCCGCTCTGGAGGTCCACCGGCTCGAAGCCGGCGGCCTTCATGTCCTCGAACATGATGTACTCATAATCATTCTTCGACTCGATCTCCAATTCGATCTCCACGAGGTCGCCGCTCTTGAGGAGCGCGAGGTCCTTCAGCGGCTCGCGCTCGAACTTCTCAACCTTCTGGTCCACGGCCTGGCCGCGCGCCCCGGCGGCCTTGATCGTCTTGTCGGCGGGCACGAGGCGATAGTACTTGCGGTCCACCTTGATCTCCAGGCCGGCCCGCGTGATGGGGTCCTCGAGGGTGAAGTTCGTCAGGTACGCGTTGAAATAGAGGGGGCCGCGGCCGTTCTTGCGGAACTCCAGCGTGTGTTTGCCGTCGGTCACGCCCTTGCCCTCCAGCACCACCGTCCCGTCGAAGGTAAAGAGGTTGGTCTTATCAATCTTGACCTCGCGGACGGCCTTCCCGTCGAGCAGGACCTGGACGGTCATGTCCGGGGCATCCTCGCCGGAGGCCTTGATGTAGTCGGCGAAGGCCTCGATGCAGAGGGCCGTGTCGCGCGTGCTGTTCCAGTAGGTGGCGTGCTTGCGGTTGTTGAGGAGGTACTTGACCAAGCGCGACGCGGTCTGGCCCTTAGGGTCGGTCGCGACGAGGAGTTTCAGGTAGGTTGCGTCGGCCTCGATTTCGCTGCCGTACCAGCACCACCACCAGGTGCCCTCGGGCAGTTTGAGAAAGGCGGTCTGGTTCTCCTCGTCCTGGCCGAGGTACTGCTCGACGTTGCGGATGAGCATGTCGCGCTCGGCCTGGTGGCCGAGTTTGTGCAGGGCGAGGCCGAACATGGCCTTCGCATAGACCGAGAGGTCAACGCGGTCACGATAGAGGAACTCGCGCATGGACTTATCGTCCTGTTTCTCGTCTGCCAGGACCATGTAGATAAATGCATCGAGGTCATCGGCCTTCTGCTTGCCTTCCTTGGCCTTTACGTAGAGCCAGAGGAGGCGGTTCTGCTCGGCCTGGTATCGCTTCAGCCACGCTACGCCGCGCTCAAGGACACCCGGCACCAGTGCGACATCGTTCTCGCGCGCGACCTGGAGGCCGTGGACCACAACGGCGGTCGTGTGCGGCCAGGACCGCTCGCCCCACCCGCTGAACCATCCCCATCCGCCGTCGGAGCACTGCATGCTCCCCAGGCGCTCGACGCCCGCCTTGACCATGTCGGCCAGGAGTTTCTCGTCGAAGACGGGGTTCCGGTCGAACCGTTTCCACTGCTTGGCCCGCGCGGCCGGGTCGCCGATCTCCTGGGCGTTCAGGTTCGTCCGCTTCTTCTCGATGTCCTTAAGGTCAAGGCCCATCCGCATCAGGGCCTTCTGCGTGATGACGCTCGGCAGGAACCGGTTCAGCGTCTGCTCGGTGCACCCGTAGGGATAATCCGCCATGTACGGCAGGGCGTCCACCATGGCGGCCGCCAGAGTCGGCGAATAGCGGATCTCCAGGCGCGTCTCGTCGGGCCGGCGCGCGGCCGGGACGCGGAGGTCAATCGTCGCCGCCGTCTTATCCGGCCGGATGACGCCGCAGAAACTCTCGGTCTTCAGCATCCCATGGACATAGACGGGGAACTTCATCTCCATCGCGTCGGACTCTTCGTCCGTGAGGGCCTTCATGCGGACGACGGCCTCGCCGGGCTGAAGGACCTTGACGCGCCAATCGACACGGGCCTCGCCGCCGGCTTCGATGTCGACGATCTTTCCATAAGAGCCAACTCGTTGATCCTGTCCCAAGTGTTCCAAGCAGCCACCAAACATTTCGAGAACCACGTTGACGTTCTTCTTCGTCTTCAGATAGTTATGCACGTTGGCCGATAGGACCACCTCGTCCTTCTGGACGAAGAAGCGGGGAGCTTGGAGGCGCACGAGGAGGTTCTTGGCGGTGACGACTTCGGCCGTACCTTCGCCGCAGCGCGCCCCGCCGCCCATCGCCCAGACCCGCGCTTTCCAGGTCGTGAGGTTTTCAGGCATCGTAAGTTCGACTTCGGCCTCGCCCTTCTCGTTGGTCTGGAGGGCCGCGACCCAGAGGGCGGTGTCGGCGAACTTGGTGCGGACGGTCGGCTCCAGGAGCGGCGGGGACGGCCCCTCGCCGCCCTTCCCGCCTACCGCATCGGCCGATTTCTCCATGGCCACTTCCGCCATGCCGTCTGCCGCTTGCATTTTACCCATCGAGCGCGCCGCGGCCGGTGTACCCATCGGGCGTGCCGCGGCAAAGCCTCCCCGGCTGCCGCCGATTTCGTTGTAATCCATGCCGGGTCTGTTCCATTCCCCCTCGGCGCCCTCTTCGACCTCTTCCGGCACGAGGTATCCGAAGATGCCGAGGACCTCCATGCCGCGCTTCCCCGGCGGGACCATGTTGCGGCCGCCCTTCGTGAGGCTGGTCTCGCTCGCGGGCTGATGGCGGCGTCGCCATTTCCAGAAGAACGCTTTGATCTCCGGGACGTTCGAGCCGCCGGAGATGTACTCGACGCTCTTATCGTAGAGCGCCAGGACCGTAGAACCGCTGTACGGTTCGCCCGTCGGGTCCGTGAGGCGGACTTTGATCTTGGCCTTCTCGCCGGGCTTGAACTTTTCGGCCGACGGCTTCACGTCAACCTGGAGGACGCGGCTTTCGGGCGGGACGACGATCTCGCGCATCTCGCTAAAGACCTTGCCGCCGCTCACCGTGAGGGCCTCGACGAAGAAGTTCGGCATGTCCTTCTTCTCGACCTCGATCGCCTCAAGAACGCTCTTCCCCTTGAGGCGGAGGACCTTGGGCGGCAGGCAGACGCCGTTCGAGGGGCGGATGAAAAGGAGAACGGTGCTCTCGGCCCGGTTCGTGTTGACCATCAGATTGACCTTGTCGCCGGGCTTGTACTCGCGCTGGTCGGTGACGAGTTCGATGTCGTTAAAGCGGAATTGGCCGCCGTCGAACCCTTCGCCGCGGATGCAGAAGACGTAGCCGCCCTCGATGGCGTGCCTCTTCGAGTCGGTGACGGTGTAACTCAGGCGATACTGGCCGGCCTCGGATGCTTTGAGTTGAATCTGTGCCCGCCCTTCCTCGTTGGTCGCAAGGTCCCACTTTTGGACCTCCGACTCCACGGGTTTGGCGTCCTTGCCATAGGTCACCTTGAACAGGCGCAAGGTCCCCTCCCCCTGGACAGGCTTCGAGTCGAGGGTCTGGGCCGAGAACGAGGCCCGAACGACGTCGCCGGCGCGGTAGTGGCCGCGATCCACCCAGGCATAGACCTTGAACGGGCGTCGGGCCACGAGGACGCGGCCCTGGCCGACGATCGTCCGCCGCGACGCGTCGGTCACTTCGATGGTGATGTCGTAGCGGTGGTCCTGGTCACCGTGAATCAACTTGGCGGGGGCGGTGTCAATCGGGAGTTTGAAAGAGCCGTCCTTATCGAGCGCGGCTTCGCCTTCGGCGACGATCTCGGGCTGCTCGCGCTGCCAGCGCGGCCACCACCACATGATCGGCCGGCGGCATCCCCACTCGCGCCAGCCCGGCCACCATGGGTAATCGCAGGCGAACCACCAGTACCCCGGCTCATAGAACCAGTCCCAGAGGCCGATCGGGTACCACGTGGCCGCGTGCTCGGACCGGAGGACCTTGTACTTGACCTTCGCCTCGGTGACGGGCGCTCCGAAGTAATACTTGGCTTGGACGCGGGCCTCGATTTTTTCGCCCAGGGCGACCGGCTCGGCGGGCGCCTCGACCTTGACCTCGAACTCGGGCTTCTTGTACTCCTCGACGCGGAACGAGCCGAGACCAGCACGGCCCGGCAGGACGACCCCATAGACGCCGAGGGTGGCCTGGTCGGGGATCTCGAACTCGCCATTGAAGCCGCCGTACTCGTCGGCCGTGTAGGCGTTCTCGAAGACCTTCTCGCCCTTGGGATTATTGATTTGGACGGCGAACTTCTGGCCGGCATACGGCGACTTCCCTTCGCGGTCGTACTGGGCCTGGTTGGCCCAGACCTTGAACTGGACCTTCTGCTTGGGCCGATAGACCGGCCGGTCGGTGATGAGAAAATACTTCGACGCGTTGTACTCCTGGTCGCGGTAGTTGCCGAACCAGACGCCCGTGAAACCCAGGTAGGCCAGGCGTCCTTCGGGCGTCGTCGCGATGATGAGCCATTGGTAACCCGAATTCTGCTGATCGGGCTTGAGGATGAGTTGGCCGTCGGCATCGGTCGCCTCGGCGAAGTCGCGCGTGAGGATTTCGTAGCGGACGGTGCGATTGTTCGGCCCCTCAACGGACTTCTGCGTGTAGCCGAAGAACTCCAGGTTGGCCTTGGCGACGGGGCGGCCGCTCGCGGCGTCGGCGACGAAATAATACGCCCCCTGGTCGAGGGCCTTCTTGACGATGGCCATATCGGCCACCCAGAGGACGATGTGGCTCGTGTTGCCGCCGTCCATCTCGGCCGTCACGAAGTAGGCCCCGGCCTTCTGGAGCGGCGTGGCGATGGTGATGCGCTTGTCGAAATGGGCCGGCCGCGGCTCCAGGTCCAGGTCCCACGCAGCGACCTCTCGCCCGACGTATTGCTTCTGGTTCTCCTGAAGCAGGCGCTGGCCGATGTTCTGGATCTGCATCTGCTCCCCATCGAGTTGCTTGGGGCTGGACTTGATATACGCCTTCACGTCATCGAGGAGTTTGCGGACGTCAATCTCGTGGGCGGAGAAGTGGACCTTGCGTCCGTTTCGGAACCGGAATTCGACTGTCGCGCCCCGGCCGGCGGGCTGGGTCATGACGGATTCAAACTGGCCCCAGTTGCCGACGATCTGGTCGAATTGGTACGTCATGTTGGTGCTTTTGTAGTACTCGGCCGCCTTGGGATACTGGCGGCGGTTCTCAAAAATCTCGGCGAGTTTGTGTTTGCTCAGGGTATCATTTATCTCCTTCAAGATGCGGATATAGTTGAACTCCTCCGGCAACTTGAACCGTTTGATGCCCGTGGCGAGGCGGGCCATCGTCTCGTCCTCCCCCAGTGTGTGGAGTTCCCACGTGCCGCTCTCGTCCCTTTTGGTCTCGTCGGCCTCCGCGGCGCGGCCGAAGAACCACCGATACTCCGCCATCGTCTGGACGTCAAACTGGTGCCAAAGGAAATTCGCGAAATGCCAATCGGCTGAACGTTTCTTGCCGGGACCACACTCCGCGGCCTGCATCAAGGCCCAGCGCCAGCGTTCGCCGTCGCTGGCGGCTTCCTCCCAACTCTTCGGAATGTGGTAGAAGACGGGGTTCCCGTCGGCATCGACCGGCGCCCCGCGCGGATTGCCCTCGCCGTACCGGCCATAGTAGCCTTCCTCGTAATCCGGCAGCGCCGCGAGGTCCGTCAGGTACTGGAGCCGCCACGCCTCGAAGTAGCCGTGCCGGCCCAGGAGCATGAGGGCCAGGTCCAGGTAGAAGTCGCCCACATCGGCCTTGTTCGCGTCCCTGTCGGCGGCCTTCATGGCCTCGCGCATGAGTTGGAGGGCGCGGACGCGGTCGCGCTCGTAGGCGCTGGCATACGTGCCGCCGCCCCGATGCCCGCCGCGCTCGAAGACGCCGGCCACGATGAACCCGTCATGGTCCATATAATTCATATATTCCCTGGCCGCAGCCCTCAGAAGTCGCCAGTTCGCGCGGTGGGCGGCAATGACCTCTTCGAAGAAGGCGTCAATCTCATTCTGCCGGCCGAGGCTCTGGAGGCAGGCACGCCCCCGGGCGAGGTCTTCGCCTACCTTCATCGGATCGTCGGCTGGGTCCAGCGCCAGGCGCGAGTACGCCTCGTAGGCGTCCTTCCAGTTGCCGTCCTTCATCTGCTTGGCGGCGGCCACGCGATCGGGCGGCGCGTCCTTGGCGCCGAACGCGCTGAAGGCGAGAAAGGCCGATACTATGGCTGCTCCCAGCAGATACCCCAATCTTGACCGTGTCATGGTCGCCCTTTCTGCTTGCGATGTGCGTGGGCTCATCATAGTGCCCGTTCGGCCCGGGGTCCACTATCCTCGTAGACCCCTCTTGAAATTTTAGACGCGGCCCGAGGCAGCCGGTTCCAACAGAACGAGACGCGACGGCCGGAAATAGTCCCCCGTTTGCCCTTGCCCCGAAGAAGCGGGGAAAAGGAATGGGGGCCAAAGGACCAGTTTCAAAACACAGAGGTTGCAGGGCTGGCGCTGATACCAGTCATATTTCGAAGGCTACGGCAACTGAAGGCTGGCCGAGCCGGGCTTCGGATATCTCTCCAGGACCTCTCGCGCGGCTGCCTGTCTGTTGTCAGCCGCGTGGTCGGCGTGGTCGCGAATGACGGCATATGCCTTCTCTGTACCAAGCAGAGCCAGTGCATAGAAGTAATCCTTCAGGCAATGCACGTTCTTCTCGCTTTCGATCCGCGGCTTGACCAGGTCCTGCGTCTCGGGCGCCTTGATGGCCCCGAGAAGTACCAGTATCCACAAAGGATCTCCGCCCTCCTTCCGGTCTGCCTCGGCGTCCTTAAGCTTCTGCATGAGGAACGGCTTGACCCGCTCACCCTGGGTCGCCAAGACTCTGGCCACCAGGGGTACGCCGTGTATGAATGGATGTTGATTAAGATGACTGATTTGTTTCCACAAAGGCTCGTAGTCTCCCTTCTCAGCCTGGTGAAGCATCTCAAGATAAGAGGTGAGACCGCTGGGCTTCTGCCGGGCGGCCTGGAGGTTGTACTCCAGTTCTGCAAGTTTCCCGTTCTTCTGGCAGAGGTCCACGAGGAGGACCATCAGGTTCTCATTAAGGCCCCCGCCAGGCGACAGCGCGACCTGCTCCAGCCGCTGGATGGCCCGTTCAGGGCGTCCACTCTCCAGTTCCATCTGGACACTGCAAAATAGAATCTTGTCTTCGCGATCGGCCTTCATCGACAAGTTGCACGTGCCGCACCAAGAGTTGGGTTCCCATCGCAACCACCATTTCAGAGAATCGGCCCACCGGTGCTTCTTCATGTAATAGTCACCCAGGTGACGGCACGCCTCGCTGCAGGCAATGCCGTAGGGGTCCGCAGGAGACGGCTTCGAGGAGGCCGCGTTCTCATAATACTGAACCATCTTTTCCTCATCGCCTAGTTTGTAGTAAGCCTTGCCAATCTCCAGATCTGCCTTTAGCGCGCTGGAACTGGCTGGCCACTGGTCAATGATCTCCTGAAACAGTGGGATCGCCTCCCGATCCTTGTTGACGCGGCAGAACCCTACGGCGATCTTGAGGAGGATGGCAGGAAGGTCGGCGTTCGTAGTCGAGGTTTTCTCAATTTCACGGAAGGCCGCTAGCGCTTCCTCAAAACGGTCGGCTTTGAGGTGCGTCTGGATGGTTTCCCATCGGGCCTCGTCTGGCGTTGCTGCGCCTGCCCTGACCAAAAACACCTCGAAGGTCACCACCGCCAGGACTGTCGCGATTCGCATACGATCCATCCCTCCCGAAAATCTCCTCTGCCTTGATTTTACACAGGTTCCGCTCCTTGCCACAAGCACCATCCGGCTTGGCGGAATCGCCCCATCTTCACACGCTGCCACTCAGGCGTGATCTTGGAGTGCCGGAAATCTGCTTGTAGAAACGCCCAAACCTGGTAGAATTGTGAATATCACTGACGGTGGTCGTCAGCGAACCGTCATCCGGGAAATATCTGATGCTTGGCGGCGGCCGCGCGATCGGGCGGCGCGTCCTTGCCGCCGAACGCGCTTAAGACCAACAGGGCCGATAGGGTTGAAGCCGCCAAGAGATAGCCCAGCCTTGACCGTATCATAGTTACCCTTTCTATGGCAGATTGGATGCCGCCTATCATAAACTAGAAATAGGCTTCGTCTACCTCCAAGTGTTTCTTCGCTGCCTTAGACGTTGTGGAAAGCCGGAGGTTCCGCACGTGCATCCGAAAACTGTTATCGCTGCCCGGACCGGCGGACTTGCAGGTGCGCATCAGGAGACTGCCGGTATAGACATTTCCCCATCTTGCCGCTATTCTGGCAGCGTCACCAACCCACGGCACCACATGCCCGCCTTCGCGGAAAAGGGGGTTCACATGATCCATCGCTCGCCGCTGACCTCGACCAGCCTCGGCCTTCTCGCCGCCGCTCTGCTTCCCTTCGCCGGCGGTTGCGCCCAGGAGACCTGGACCGGCTGGCCGAGTCCCTGCCGCTTCGTCACATCCATGTGCGCGAGCGGCGACAGGGTGTGGATCGCCACCGAGGACCAGGGTCTTTGGCGCGTTGACCTCGCGGCCGGCTCCGACCGGCGCGAGGCGTGGTGGCCGGTCGAGGTCGGATACGACCCCCTCCCCACCAATGTCTACGGCGTAGCGGTCGACGCGCGCGGGCGCGTCTGGTTCGGAACCGCCGGCCAGGGCGTGGGCGTCTTCAACGGCCAGGAGTGGAAGATTTACGGCGTCCTCGATGGTTGCGGCGGCGACCGCGTTTTTGCCATCGCGGCTGATCCCGACCCCAGGCGGGCGAACGTCTGGATCGGCACCGACCACGGTCTGACACGGTACGTCCCCGGGCCGGATGCCGCCGGCGTGTGGCTCACCTACACGCGTCGCCACGGCCTCCCGTCTGACCAGGTCACCGCGGTTCACGTCGCCCCGAGCGGCCGCGTCTGGCTCGGCACGGAGTGCGACGGTTTGGCGTGGTCCGACCCGCCCTACGCCGAGTGGACCCCCGTCCTCGGCCCCTCTTCCCTGCTGGAGCCTGTCGACCTGCAACTCGCGGGAGCAACCCCCGGCCTCGTATCCGACATGATCAACGCCATCGCCGTTCTGCCCGACGGCACCGTGGCCGCCGGCACACCCGCGGGCCTGCTGCTCGGCATGGACGGAGGCAGGCAATGGGTTTCCTGGCGCGGTCTGTCGGCGGAAGGCCACCTCAACTACATCTGCGGCCTTGCGGCCGACGCCGCCGGCGGTCTCTGGATCGCCACCCGCCAGAAAGGCCTTGCGCGTCTCGATGTCGCCACCGGCAAGATACGCACCTATGCACACCCCAGAACTCCACCCATTGCGGGCCCAAGTCCCCTGCCGCCGCCGTCCATTCCCGACAACTTTGCCTCCGCCGTGGCCGTATCCGCCGACGGGGCCGTTTGGTGCGGCACCTACGGCGCCGGGGTGGCCCGCCTCGTCGCCGCAGCACCACCCGCCCGTGCGCCGCGGGCCGCACCTGGTGCGCCCTCGGCCGGCGCCAAGCCGATGGTTCCGGCCATTCCGCCCCTCCCCACCCCCGCCGCGGTTCCTACCGCCGCTGAGCTCGTCGCCTTCGCCGACCAGATTCGCCGCGTTCCCGCCGCCGAGCCCGACCAGATGCCCACCATCCTTCGCCTCGACGATGACTGGCTTACGCGCGGCGACTGGATCGGCCGGCACGGCCGTTACTGGGCCTGCCTCTGCGGCATCTGCTCGCCGAAAAATTATATCTGGGGCGGCGGCCCCGAGCCGGTGGACTACTCCGCCCGGATCGGCCCCGCCTACGCCGGCAAGGACTCGCTCCGTTACTGGGTCCACTGGCTCCACACCGACAATCCGAACTCCCTGGAGATGCCGACCACCTATCTGCACAGCCGCGTGCTCAAGGGGTTTCAGCCGTGGGACCTCCCGCGCCGCCAGGCCGAGTGGTGCGACGACGGCCACGCTTACCCGATGGCCGCGGAGGGGCCCGACCTCTACTGTTCGCTCAAGATTCCGGACGGCCTCTTCTACCTATCCTTGTATTTCAACAATAAGGACGGCCACACCGGCCCGAACCGCTTCCGCGACTATCCGCTGTCCATCCGCCGGCCGCCCGCCGGCACGCCGGTCGGCGACCTCTCCGGCTACGACAACTGGCCGGAGCTCGCGCGCGGCCGCGTCGTCGATTTCTGGAGCGGCGTCTATAAGCGGTTCCTCGTTTGGGGTCCTGGCGAGATTGTCATCCGCGTTTCGCGCAACCACTCCTTCAACACGATCCTCGAGGGGGTCATGCTCGACCTCGTCGACGAGCTCCCCGTCCCCTACTACTTCGACCGCGTTTCGTGGGAACACCTCGCCGGCGAGCGCGAGGCGCTGCTCGGCCGCCCCACGAGCGTCCCGCCCGCCACAGATGGCCCTGAGGGCCTGTTGCAGCCGCCCGTCTCCGACACCGCCGCGGCCGTCGCCCTCTTTGAGGAGCTCCATCGCATCCAGTTCGTCAACCCTTCCTGGTGGGCCACCAGCACCCGACCCGCTTATGCCGCACTGGCCCGCTGGTACCTGAAACAGTCGACAGAGGCGGTGGCCGTGACTGCCGAGGACAAGGCCCTGTACGCCCACCTCGCCACGTGCCTATATAATCTGGGGCTCTACAGCCGTTGGGAGGCTGCCCTGACCCGCGCCGGCATCACTCCCGCTCGCCAGATCGAAAAGGCCCTCCGCTGGGACGGCAAGACCTACTCGTTCCAAGGCAAGGGATATGCCGTCATACGCGCCTACCTGGAGAACCGTCCTCTGACCGCCGAGGAATCGGCCCGCAGCAGCGACGAATAGAGCCTGCCAGGATTGGCGCGGGATGGGGGCGGCACTGGCGCCCTCCCCTGCTCTCCGCGTTGGAGACGAGGTTAGTGAGGGGACGCACAACCGGATCCTGGCCCCACCTACACCCCAGAAACCCGGGGCGGCGACCAATCCCGTTCGGCTTTCCAATTGCACTACGGCACGGTGTCAAGAACAAGCGATGGGTAGCTGCCTTGCTGACCGACAAAGGGGAAAAGGTTCAGAACAGTTCGCCCTGAACTCCGCCAGAGAGATCGGGGTCGGCGATGGCCTCCAAGACCGGGAGATCGGCCCGTAAGGGCCGTCCGAGCAGTCCCGGCGGTCAAAAGGTTTTCCATCACCGTCGCCGGCCGGACCGCTAAAGTGCGGCCAGATGGGGTTCCGCCGGTTCGACGCGCGGCGAGTGGGCGCCGCACGATTCCTTGCTCGGCTCCTCCTCGCCCTTCGGGGACGGGTAGAAGCCGAACTGGCGCAAGAGCGCCAACTTCGGCAGAACGTTCCCCGCCAAGTCAATGTGGAAGAACCCGGCGAAGACGTCGGGGTTCGCCAGGATGAGGTCGAAGTACGCCCGGTACCGGTCGGGAATCTCGACGTCGCCGCCACGGCACACCTCGTGTCCCGTAAACACGAATTCCGGGAAAAGGTGCGGGCAGAACTCCAGCGGTGCCTTCGGAGCCCACTCGCGGTACAGTTCGGTCTGAGGCAGGAGCGAAAGGAGGCTCGGCAGAATCCGCGCGCCCATCATCCGGAAACTCACCATCTGGAGCAGGCTCTGATTGAAGTCGTCGAGCGTTTCGAACGGGAACCCCCACACGTAAAACGTATCGACGCGCGGGAATACCTCGACTGCCCGCGGCACCACGTCGAGCGCCTCGGCGGCCGTAAAACCCTTCTTGATGCGCTCGAGCACCGGGTCGGACCCCGACTCGATGCCGAAACGGAGTTCCAGGCACCCGGCCTCCGCCATCGCCCGCATCATCTCGTCGTCCACCAGGTTGACCCGCCCGAACGCCTTCCACTCCAGGTCCAGGCCGGTCCGCCGGAGTTCCCGGCAAAAGTCCATCACCTGCTCCTTCCCCGAGACGAAGAACTCGTCCTGAAAGAGGAACAGGTCCACCCCAGCCGCCCGGTGCAGGTGGACCATCTCGGCCACGATGTTCGCCGGGCTGCGCGCGTAACTCTCGTGGTTCCACACCGGGGCCACCGAGCAGAACGTGCACTTGTACGGGCACCCCCGGCTGGTCATCATGCCGTAACCGGCGTACTGCGCGAGGTCCACCTTCTCGAAGGCGGGGAAGGGGATGGAATCGAGGTCGGTGATCCTGGGCGGTTCGGGGTTGTGATGAATGGCGCCCGATGCGTCGCGCCACGAGACGCCGGGCACGCCCGCCAGGTCGCCGCCGTTCCGAAGCGCCGCCACAAGGAGCGGGGCGCTCCGTTCCCCCTCGCCGCGGGCGACGATCTCAATCCACGGGAACCGCGCGAGGATCTTCTCCTCGACGGCCTTCGGCCCCACGCCGCCGAGCACGAGCCGCCGGTCCGGCCACCGTTCGCCCACCGCCCGCATGGCGTAAATCGTGAACGGCAAGAGGTTCGCCATGCATGAGAAGCCGATGACCGGGGCGGGGTCGGCCAGGAACTCCAGGAAGTTCGACAGGTCGAACGGGTCGTCGGCCTCGGCGGTCTGGTAATCGCGGAAGTCCACCGCAAACCCGGCGTCTTCCAGGGCCCGCGCCAAGTACAGGCACCCGAGCGGCACGTGGCGTTCGCGCTCGACCTCCTCGCCGTAACGCATGAACAGCATGTTCAGATTGACGAGCGTGATGTCGGCCATGCTCTGTGCCTCATTCCGGACGGTCGGGCTGGATACCGAACGTCCCCTCGAAGGACGATCGCTGTGTTTGCTTCGCCTGTTTGGTGCCATACGTCTTCATGGTTCCGGAGAACGACGGCACAGCGGTCACGTTCGCGGGATACGTCTTGGTAACGAGCGCCGGTTGGGGACTCTCGAACCAGTTGTCCGGTTTCAGAAACCGGGCCAGCACATCCTGGTTGGTCTTTGGGCCGTAGTGCAGGTTCCATTTCAGGTACTTCTGGTGAGGGACGACGTAGACTTGGTCGATCCGTGTCCACCAGCGGCGCTCGCCGGAGTGTTCCATGATGCGGGGGCGGTCGGCCTCGATGAGCCGCTGGTCCATCCACACCGTCAGCAACAAGCCGTCGTCCTCCGGGGCGATCTGCGCGACGGCCTCTTCCCCGCCGGTCGCCTCGCTGGTCTTCTGCACCTTCTCCTCCGTCGGTTTGTACTCGATTCGGATGTACTTCTGGCCGTCGTCGTTGGCCGAGTAAATGAACTTGGCGCCCGGCAGGTGTGCGTCGAGCAGGCGTTTCAGGCCCAGGGCCAGTTTGTCGTAGATGGCCGCCTCCTCCCACTCCGCAGGCATGGCGAACGTCCGGCTGACGATAGGCTGCGGGCGCTCGGCGGCGCTGGCTTCCGGTTCTTCTGCCGCGGTGGTTGCGGCGCTTGAGGGCGGCGTGGATTCAGGTTGGTCCGGGCCGCTGACATCCTCCGCAGGAGGCCGGTCGGGCCGGAGGCCTTGAGTGGTCGGCGGCCGATCCGGACGAATGCCACGCGTCACCGGATCGTTCGCGCCGGAGTCCGGCCTCGAGGGCGTCGGCTCGGTGCCCGCCGCGTCCGCCGCCGGCGGCTGCTCCTCCTCGCCCGCCTCGGGCGGCGCGACCGATTCGGCTCCCGGCTCCGCCTCACCAGGGCGGTCGGGACGGATGCCATCGCTAGGCAAGACTCGTTCGGGGGCCTTCACCGGCGGGCTCTGTGCCGGCGGACGATCGGGACGGGCACCTTCCGTCACGGGGGTATTTTGAGGCGGCTCAATCTCCTTGGCCGGCGGCCGGTCGGGTTCGATGCCTTTGATCGCCTCCTCCTGATCCACGCAACCGAGAGTTCCAGCGCCAAGCGCCACGAGCATCACGGCGGCGGCGCGGCCGAGAAACGCCGGCAACACGCTGGGATGCACGCGGGTTTGCGCGATAATCGCCTCGAGTTGAGCGGCGGGGGCGGCCTTGAGCATCATCGCTTCGGCCGGGTCGAGCACCAGACCGATCTCGTCGGCCGCCGCAGCGCGTTTCTCGAGCAGGACGGTCCTGAACTCGGGATCGACGGCAGCCTTCTTGACCAGGACCTCGATGCCGCGCGGAATCGCGCCCACCGGTTTTCCGGGGCCGGGCGGCCGGCCACCCACGATGGTTGTTTTGACGGCGGGCTGCTCGGCGGGGCGGTCGTGTTCGGACATGGTTCGACCTCCTACATAACCTATACTAATATAAGTGCCGCGAGTACAGCTTGCCACGGAAATCGAGGCCAGGGCACGTTTTTTAGACGCCCGACGTCGCCCCGAGGTTCCGGCGTGGTTGTCGTCGTTGATTTCTTGGCCTTGTTGTGGAGACGGTCCTGGTCGAGGACGGTCGGGCCGGCGGTTAGGTGTGCTCCCGCTACATGACGTGATGCGGGTATCCCGGAACGACCACGCGTGCGAGTCGTGCCATGCCACTTACCTCCCGGCCACCCGTGCCGCGCGCCAACAGAGTTAAGCATTGCGTCACCAGAATCCCCTCCCCAAAATCCCCAGCCTTTGACGGGCCTGCATTACGGTTGGTTTGACGGGTTCGGTGGGGGCTTTTCCGCCGCTGTGTCACCCGCATACACGGTCACCCCGAACTTGGCCATGGCCTCTGCGCCCTCGGGGCTGTGGAGGAACCGAAGGAAGTCGTTGAGTACCACATACGTGCCTCTGCCGGGTGGAGCGACGATCAGGATTTCCTGCGGCGCCGAATCGGGCGTATCGCGGAACACCCCGAGCCTGTGCACCGGCAAGTCGTCGTCGTAGAGATCTTTGATCTTCAGAAGTTCGTTGGCCGCCGCGTCGCCGCTGTAGAGTTCCTTGATGGCCGGGAGTTCTCCGGCCGGCAAGGGGCCGACGGCCACGAGGATATATCCTGATTTGAGCGTATGGCGCACGGAGGAGAACGTGTTAAACCCGCGCGGCACGCGTGGGTGTATTTGGGTGTATTCATACGATGTGCGGGAAATGGCATCGTAAACCTTCTTCGGGATATTCGCCGTCATAAACCCCAGGCTTTCCGTGCACGGCTGTTCGTCCAGTTTGGGGTTGTAACCCGGCCAGGGCAGGTCGCCGATGCCTCGCTTGCCGTCGCGCCACAGGCTATAGGAGTTGGCACGACGTGGATTGGGGAACAAGTTGGACATCATCTCGCGTACCACGTCCACCGACCTGTCGGGCCACTGGGGATGGTCGGGGTCGGGCCAGCGCTGCTGCATTTCTGCCAGGAGCGCAAGGAAACCGGCCTTGTCGTTCTTGGATTCGAGGGCTATCAGCCGGACGAAGTCGCTGTGGGGCGCCTTGTCAAGCCGTTTGTCGAACCTCCGGGACCAGTCGGCGACCAGGGCCTCCAGTTCCGCGTCGGACGGTTGAGCCAACTGGATGTAGGCTCGTAGATGATGCAGATAATGCGAGAAGATCATATAAACGTGGTACGTCTTGTCGGTCTCGCCGTGAAAATAATGGCGCTCCATATACTGGGCGCGGGCATCCAGGCCCTTGCGGTAGAGGGCCAGCCGGACGGCCTTGTCGTCGGCCGCAGGGGCCAACTTGACCTTGTGCGCCAGGTTCGTGCAGAGGATCGCCAGGCGCGTCAGCACTGCGCAGCGGTGTGTGGATTGCGGAAACGCATCGAGAAAGCGTTCGAGCGGCCAGAGCGCCGCGAGGGATTTGACGTTTTCATCGTCGCTCACGGGGTGGTAGTAATCGCGCAGGATGTGGAGGTCGGGCAGCACCTCATACGCCGCCTCCTCCAGCGTCGGATCGAGTTGCGCGGCCCGGCGGAAGTGGCGATTCGCGGCGGCTTGAACCGCCGCGGCAAGGTCCTCGGGGAAACTGTATACAGATGCCGACCCCGTATACGTCCAGAGACGCTCGGATTCATCAAACCGCCAGTTGGGTATCTGGTTGCGAAGTTGCCGGGCGATTTTCACCTCTGCCTGGGCCTGCCGGCGGGCCCAGTCGTCCGCGACGATGCCCGTCGAGGCGGAGGTCGGTTTGGCCTTGTTCCTGGCGACCTCGCGGGCGAGCCACTGAGTGACGGCCGACTGCAAGGCCCCGGCGTTTCGGGCCGTCAAGGTTTCCTCGGCCAGAACGGCGAGTTGGGCGTTGCGCAGGCGCATCTCGATCGTGGTGGAATTCACAAGGCGGGCGTCCACCAGGTAATCTGCCGCCGATGTAAAGTACCCGTCGGCAGGCGCCGACAGCCCCAGCATCCGCAGCAGCACCTCCTGCTGGGCCTCGTCCCCCGCAGGCGGGGTTGCTGCAAAGACCCGATCGTCGGCCTGGAGTGCGGTCTGAAGCGCGTCGCGGAGCATGTCTGCCGAGTCGCTCAGTTTCAGAGAGGGCGCGTACACGTCCAGCACGATCCAATTGGGCTTCTCCCGGCCGGCGCGCAGGCGATGGAGCACGGCCGGCCACCAGCGCCGAACGATTTCGTTCAGCGGCGGCTCGAACGTCGCCGGATCGGCCGAATCAATGGGCAACCGCAACTGGCTGAGCAAGGTTCCGCTGGACCCATGGATGGCGCAAATGCGGAGGCAAGTCTGGCCGCCGTCGGTCACCACGTGTGAGATTACAATCACGTCAGCCGAGATGATGGGCTCGCTGGGCAGGGCGGCATAGTCCAGCATTTGCAGGCGGCGTTCGGCCAGCACGCGGGACAGTTCCGTGCGATCCACCAGTTTCAGCCGGCCGTCGGCCTGGATGCCGTCGGCGATCGCTTGTTCGTACAAGGCCAGGTGCGAGGGATTGCCCACCAGGAAGTACCGGCTCAGCGGCTCCGTGGGCAGGACGGCCGCGGCACCCTGGATCGGACCCTCGAACTTCACGTCCGGAACCGGCAGGTCCTCCGGCGGCTGGTCCTCCGGCGGCCGGTCCTCCGATGGAACATCCTTCTCGGCCATGCTCACGTGAGCGATGGGCGACGGGTAGTTGGACCGCGAAATCTCGGCTGATGCCATCGCTTCGCCGGCTTGAGGGGTCTGAAGCCAGGCCACGAAGGCCTGGACGTGTGCGGGTGCCGCGGGGTGCGTCGCGACGCGAAGCGGCAGACGGAGCGGATAGCGGCCCGAGGCCACCGCGGCAACGTCGGTCGGCAGTGCCCCCGGTTTACCGGGCGTGCAGACAATCGGCAGGATCTTCAGCCCGCTGGCGGCCAATTCTTTGTTGTGCCTCCAGACCAGGATGCCGTCCTTGTCGTCGGCCATCGCTTTGAAGACGGCGTCGTCCAGGATGGTCGGCATTGGGACTCGATGTTTCTGCAAGGCGCGCGAAGAGAAACGTATGGCGTCTACCGCACTTCCAGATGCCACCAGCGTTTGGGCGACCCGCCTGGAGTCGACCACGTAGAGGCGGATTCGGCCGTCGGTCGAGCGGCCCAGGTCCGGCCAGCGGGCCTCGGGGTTGAAGAACAACTGGCGGAGTTGGGCGACGGTGATGGCTTTCATCGGATTGGCTGGATGCACCGCCACGGCGTACGGCCAGTAGGCCACCGGAAGTTCCTGCGGCGGTTTGCTGTGGGTCTTGCCATATTCCTGTAATTCCTCAAACGAGGCCCTATCCTGATAAAAGAGGTCGCTCTCATAACCCAGCACGTCCAGCCGACCGGCAAGGAACTCCCGCCGCGCTTTGGACGGTTCCTCGCCGAAGATGACGCTTACTTCGGAGTGAAGTTTTGCGTAGGCCTCGCCCGCCGCTTGCAACTCATAACGGAATCTAGGCAGTCCGACCTGGATCCGACCGCCGGCGTCGATTTCAGCAACAGAAGCGGCCAGCCAGCCGCCGGCGACTGCCGCCCCGGCAAGGATCGCCCACATCAAGAGCCCACGCATCATGATAGCGACACCTAAAAAACGTGCTAGATCCCATCGGCCGGATGGACGGTTCCATCGCGTTCGACGATCTGGTCGCCGACACGAACTCGTGCCGCTATACCATCCTCATAGATGATCTCCACCGCGTGCTCGTCTCCCCGCTCGGGGTCGGCCAACGAGGTCACCGCGATCTCCGGCGACCGGAACGTTCGTATGGCCGTGGGGACGCGATGGAACTGCTGCGTCTGACCGTTTATCTCAGCCGACCAGGTCGGCCTGTCCAGGTGGGGCGCTTCATCCCGCGACAGCCGCACAGTAAGCGGTTTCTCGCCCTCCCTGCCTTCGAAGACCAGCGTGTCTTTCCCGGTTTCCCACAAGGGGGTTGCCTCTTCATCAAGACTCAAATCCGATTTCCGCGGGAAAATCACGTCGGGCGCCTCAGGATCCCAGAATGCCGGGAGCGTGAGCAACCTTGCTACTTGACGTGGCTCGTACCGTGCATCCCCAGATATGCTCTTCTCGATACTCTCAACCGTACAACGGCCGCGGAGCATCAGTCGGCCCATCGCCAGGTCTTTGCCGACGTCTCGTCCCGCAAAGAGCCTCCATTTCCCGATCTCGCAGACCTCGGAGGGTCTCAACAGAACAGGAATCATCGGTTTCCCAAAGAAACGCCAGCCCTGGAGACGCCACCCGTCGCTCGTAGGACAGACGACAAAATAGACGCTCAACGTCTTGCCTTCGGCCGTCATCGAAACGATGGCGTCCTCCGAAACAGTCCGAAAAAGCTCCTTATCGCCAGCTTCCGTGGCCGCCAGGTCCAAGGCGCCCCTCGACTCTCCCGTAAGGAGCCGCGCGTCCGCCCACTTGAAGCCGACAGCCTCGGCGAACGCGCGCACGTCTTGGACGGCTAACTCCACGACAACTGCTCGCATGAACTCCTGGTCCTGTAAGGATTGGACTTTTTCCTCCGGCGTCTCGACATCACCGATCGGGTGGCCACTCGAGAAAGAAAAGACATGGTCGTCCACACGAATCAGGAGGAACGGCTCGAGCCGCTGGACGCGACCGTCCCGAAACGTCTGGAACAGCGCCTGCTCAAGTTCCGCGTTAAGGCGGCGTTCGGAGGAGGCGCATCCGGGAAGCAGCACCAGCACAAGGATGCCGATTATGGGCCCTCGCAGGGTCATCGCAGTCCCTCCCACCTATCCGCCGCCCCCGCCGCGCGGACGGGCCTCTTGCATCCGCTCTATCTCCGCAAGCATCTCCTTCACCTTGTCGGGGGCGATGCCCGCGTCAATCGCCTCCCGGAGGTGTTTTCTCGCCCGGTCAAAATCCTGATTGAAAAGGGCCTGCGCCGCGCGGCCCAGGGGTGTGTCGGGGCAATGCACCCGGACCGGCTGGTCCCCCGCGGGTGCGGGCTGGTCGGGGACCCCCGTCGTCTTGGGAATACGGACGAACTCCACCTGGTAAACTCCGCAGTGCGTCTGCAGGACGATCAGCCCGTAGTGGTTGCTCACGGAGGTGCGGCGCACGTGGGTCTGTCCTGGAAGATCGCGCGCCATATCGCCTGCCGCGTCCCCCACCACCGGCAACCGACGGAATCCGTCGCCAGGACGGTCCGCCACCCACCAGTTATACCCAAGCAAATGGATCCTCCCGCCATGAAAGAGGATGTTCAGGGGGTACGCCCGCGCGGGTATCCAAGGGGCTTTCTCGATCACCGACGTCTGTCGGAACTCGGCCAAGTCGGCGCGCCAGAGCATAACACGGTCAAGGTGGGTCGGATACATTCCTGTGGTGTCTCCGCCCACGGTGCACCACCAGAGCGCCCCTTCGTGAACGGCGACCTCGGGGATCATGTTTGTGGCCAGGGTCCCCGCCATCCGGCCTCGCAGCGGGGTCAATGTCACCCGGGCGGGGTCAACAAGCATCAGGCGGACACCCTGCACATCCCTGATGTCGCGGCCGACGATAATGCCCGTGGGCGACTCGCTCTCGGCGCCGGGAATCGGCAGCATGAATCTGGGAAAGAACATCACGTCCGCGGAGATCGGCTCGTCGCCCCTGCGCTGCTCTTGCGAGAGCACCTCAGGCAGTTCACGGGCCTCGTGAAAGGTTGCGACCGCCTTCGAGCCGTCTTCCGTAATCCGCAGGAGACCGCACCAGGTGCCCCGCGCGCACTCCACGATCATGCAGGCCTCCCCCGGGCGCCATGGCGCCAGCGCCCCCGAAGGCGGCCGGGGGACGCCGTCGGCGGCGGTGAACTCCCAGACCTGTTCCGAAACGGGATCAACGGCAAGGACGAGCGGCTGGCGCTCCTTTGTGAAAAGCGTGCGGTGGAGAGTTACCCAACCGAACTTCCCATCGTAGAACGCGTCAAGGATGCTCAGAAACCTGTCGGGATCGTTGTAGACCTGCTTAAGGATGCCTTTTTCTTTCATCACATAGACTGTGCGCTGACTCCAGACCAGGTCAACGCCCGGACCACAAGGGACCCAGCCTCGGATGGCGTCGAAGGGGAGTCGGCGGAGCCGAACTGCCTCGTTGCTATCCGGCGCCGCCGGCGGGGGATGGGGTCGGGAAGGCGTTGCTCCCGAAGGGCGCGCCCTTTCCAACGCTTCCTTGAATTCCCTCCGGGCAGGCCCCACGCCTTTCCGCACGGCCTCGTTCGGGATCCTTGCCGCCTCATCTAAAAGAGCCATGTACTGCTCTTCCGGCAAACGCGACAGGTCCAGCCGTTCGCGCAGAAAGTTGTAGGTGTGATGACTTGCGTTTGGCAAATGCTGTACCATTTTGATAAGCCGCAGCCTGGCCGCCGCCTGCTCCGGCCACGAATCGCACAGGTCCACCAAGTCCCGGACCACACAGTTACTCAGCTTGTCCACCGTCTGGTCCGTCAACCGGCCTTCGGCGGCTCGGGCCTCGAAAACCTGCAAGTACACCCCCTGGTACAGGGTACGAACCTCCGCAAGGGCCTCCATGACCTCATCCGCGCCGTATTCCCGGGCGTATCTCTCGAAATCGTCGATGGCGCAGTAGGGCATCCAGTTCGCCTTGGGCTCCGGTATCTTTCGCAGGTAGTACTTCAGGTGAAAAAGGTAACGCTCGTAGTAACGTAGGGCCGCCAGAGCCTTCTGTTTGAAGTTCTCCAGGTCGCCGTAAGGGTCGTAATGAGAATTCACGATGCGGCCGAGCGCGGTCGCCGCCATGTGATGGACCTCAGGCTGATCCGGATTGGCCAGCAAACTGGCCTCACACAGGACGTGGGCCTCGTGCCAATTCTGGAAACGACAGAACGTTGCGGCCCGTTCAGCCAGCAGCCGGGCCTCGGCCTTCAGATCGGGCGCGGCGGCCTCTTTTCCGGCGTCCTTGGCCAGGAGTTCGCGCACCATCTGGGCCAGGGCCTTTCCGGCGTCCTGGGGGGATAGGTCGTTTCTGTTCAGACTGGCCGTCACCTGCTCGCCGCGCTTAAGTGTCAGGGCCAGTGTGACCTTCCGGGTGTCGCCGCTGCCGTTGTGGCGGTAGCCGCCCAGAAAGTACAGCGGCAGACGGCGGGAGACGCCGTCACCCGAGCCGGAAAGGAGCGTCTCCTCAGCGATTGCCCTCGCCTCGGCCACCTCTACCACCGCCAGGCCCTTCTGTGCCAGCAGCATCTGCTCGATCAGGGCGGCGTAGGCGTTCTGCAGGTAGTCGTACTCGTGCGTCAGGTCGTCGCTGACGAAGGGCGGCACGGCACAGACCTCGGCGATCTGCTCCTCGAGGCGAGACAGCGCCTCGCCGACGAGGGCGTCAACGGCCTCGGCGTCTTTCTGCGGCTTGGGCGAGCGCGCCAGCGTGCGAACCAGCAACCGAAGGCCCCCGGCCGTCTCGCAAACCACCACCTCCAAGCGGTCCGCGTCGTCCTGCCTGATGGGGCGGAGGCAGACGAGCACGTCGGCTTTCAGGATCTTCCCGACACGCCGGCGTTCCACCAGGCCGGCGGGGTTGAAGAGCAGGTGGAGCCTCCGTTCCTCCAGCACCCGCGCGAGATCGGCGCGGTTGACCAGGCGCAGCCCGCTGCGCCGGGCCAGGGCGACCTCAACCAGATCGGCCAGGGGCGATCCGTCGGCCGCCAAGGCGGGGTCAGCCAGGACGGCGCAAACAGTCGGCCGGGACGCCGCCCGGCCTTCAGAAAGCGCCTCGTCCGCCTGGACCGGCGAGCCTGCCGCGGCGGCGCCATGACAGCCGCCGGCTGCGCCCATCCCGGCGACACAGAGGAGCGCGAAGAGTAGCGTGCTTCGTAGCGCGTGCCGCATGGATACCCTCCTCTTCTTCGAGCAGCAAACGGATACGCTACGGCCTTGCGTCAGCACTTCAGAGATAATCGACATAGAAACGGTGCTCGCGACCCAGGAGCCAGCCATCAAGCCTGACAAGCGGGTAATAGACGGCGACCAGCGTGTGCTCCCAGTCCGGGTCGGCTGAGACGAAGGCGTAGTATTGCGTCCCCTCGGGCCCCGACTCGATGCGTGCGGGAAAGCACCGAGTCCACACCAGAAAACTGCCGACATAAAGGAGCAGAGCGGAGAGCAGGACGACAAGGTACCCGCGCGTTCGCCGCGTCCGAGCCCCGCGGGGTCCCTCGCCCGGCGAAGAACGGGCTGGCGGTAAGTGATTCATGGTTCCCCTCCGGCTCCGGGCTCAGCGGGCCTTTTCGACGGTGTCGGCGAACTGGATGATTACAGCGTCGCAGGCCTGGACGCCGGCGTCTTCGAGGGCGGCCTTGGCGGCCAAGGCTTCCACCAGGTCCACGCGGGCAGCCACGCCCTTGTCGCTGACGGTTACGTTCCTGCCCGGCACGGCGATCAGGCGCAGTTCCACGCGGGCGCGGCAGGAGATCAGGCCCTCCATCGCGGCCGCATAGGCGCTGGTGCCTTCACCCTCCAGCAGGAGGTCCACCTTCTGCTCGCCGTATCGGCCTGTCTCCAGCAGCCCCTGCTTCCAACCGCCCACCGGGTCCTTGGGCACGATCACCTCGATCCCCAGCGCCTTGAGGCGGTTGGCGACGGCCATCTGGGCGGCCGGGTCGGCCAGCGGACGGTTCACGTGCGTCTCCGTCACATCCACGAGAATCACCTTGCCCGCCAGCGCCTTGGCGGCCTCGCGGACCTTGGCCAAGGCGGCGTCGTCCTCCGCTTCCAGCGGCTTCTGAAGGTCACGGACCTGGGGCGCCAGAGAGTCCTTGAGCCGATCCACCAGCGCCTCCAGGCCCTTCTCGGCGACTGCCTTGGCCGAGACGGTCGTCTGGACGGTCGTGGCCACAGAGACGATCTTGAGCACCAGGTAGTTGGTCTGCCCGATGCGGCTGGCCCGGCCGACGATGACGTAGTTGGCCGACAGGAACTTGCCGAGTTGTGCCGCAGAGGCGTTGTCCGCCAGGCCCGCGAGCACCATCTTGTGCTCGTCGGCCACCCTTTTGATCTGGTCGCGGTTGACGATCGTCACGTTGGGCATTTCGGCCAGCATCGCGTTGATCTGGTCGGTCAGCGCGGCCGGCTCCAGGTCCACGCCCTTGAGCACGTCGAAGTCGAACACGGCCACGCGGATGGCTCGCAGGTCCGCTTTGTCGGCTGCCTCGGTCGTGCTTTCGGCCGTCTGGGCGGCGGCAGGATTGTCTTCCGGCTGTGCCCGCGCCTGGGCCACTCCCAGCAGGGCTGCGATGGCGATGCATGCGACACAAACGGAACGCCTGTAGATGGTCATTTTCTCTCCTCCTCTTGGTCCGGGGGCGCCAGAGGCACCCCGAGTTCAGTGAGCGTCAACATCAGTCGTATTTGATTCTCCTTCGACGGCGGAAGTTCGTCGTCCGGCAACCATTGGACGCCGGCGGCGCCGATTTGTTTCTTCGCGCGGTCGAGTTTCAGCCATTGCCATTCGTCCAGCATCCTGTCATTGCCCAGGATGAGCAAACTTTCGGCATCCGCGCCGACTCGGCTCTCCAGGGCCTTCAACTCTTCGCGAAGCTCTTCGGGCAGGCGATCCGTTCCGCGGACATCCACCACATGCACCGGCCACGGCAAGTCTTTGAAGGCATCTAGCGTTGAAGCCACTGCCGCGAGCACCGGCCGATCCTTGCGTTCTATTTTATCTCGCTTTGGGTGGACAAAGTTCAGGCAGCGCCATGGGACATCCGAAAGAGACGCTTCGGCCGCGGCGACCAGCGTTGCCCGCAGCAGTTCGTCGGCCTCCTCCCTCCGGCCGAGTTGCTCCGCCCAGGGCAGGTAACTCAAGACCACGGGACGCATCGCCGCCGGGGGGCTGCCGGCCACGGCAACCGCCTCCACCAGCGGCAGGCCGTCCCTGTCGGCGATCCAGGCCCATCGGTTGGCTATGATGCCGCAGGGCTGCCGATGTGAGCGGAATTCCAGTGGGATCGCCCACATCTGTTTGCCGGTGATTGCCAGCAAATCTCCTCGCATCTGCCCTCCACCGACGGCTGCCGCCTCGGCGGCATTGCCGAACCACTCGGCATCGAGGACGAGAATGGTGACGGCTTTCTCCTTCGCGAGTTTCACCGCGTGGGCCAGTTCTCCGCCGGCTGCGCTTCGGCCGAGGATCAGGAGCGTCTTGGTGTCCTCGCCAACCTGGCCGAGTTCGGCGGTTGACAACTCCGCCGGCTTGATGGCCTTCGATGGAAGTCCCGTGGCAGTCGCCCACTGGTCGAACCAGGCGGGCGCCCCGCAGGAGTAGAGGACGATCTTTTCGTCCCACACCACGTCCCGGTCGGGGTAGGCGACGATCTGGCATAGTTCAAACGGCGGCGCATCAGTCGGCGTGACGGAGAACACGGTCGGCACGCGGACGGCGGGAACCGTCGTCTCAAATTGGTAATGGTCCATTCCCTTGTCAAAGGAAAGTGCTGCCTCGGTCCACGTTCGTCCGAAGGCACTCAAGGCCACTTGCTTTACTAGCCGGTTGAAGGTCATCGGATTTTTAATTACAGCCTTGCAGCCCGACCGGACGAAGGTGACGGGCACCTGCGGCCCGGTCGCCAGGGTCGCGGGTACCGCGACCGCCCACGGCAGGACCATGAGCAGCGCCAGCGGAATGGCCCTTTCCACTCGCATCAGTTCCGCTCCTGCCGCATCGGCCAGGCGGACGCCTCGACGTTCAGCACCTTCTCGCCCAGGGCCAGTTGGCCCAGCGAGGTCTCGGTCAGGCCGATGCGGCGCCGGCCCGCGAGGCTGGCGACGGACGGCTGCCGCCCGTCCCCATCGACGGCGATGGCGTACTGCATCTCCACCTTGCCGTTGACGGTGCGCGGCGTGAAGTACATCCGCAGGCCCGCTCGGCCGGGCGATTCCGCGGGCAGTTCGATGACGGCCGGACGGTCCTCCCGGCAGACGATCACAAGTGTCCGCGCGGCTGCGTCGGGGCCGGCAGGCCCCAACTTCAACAGCACGGCGATGGGAGTCTGGCCGGCCTCCGTTCCCCGCGCGGAGGCCACTCGAATGGTCTCATCGTCGGCGGCATACCAGGCCAGCGGCCCCGCGACCGACTCGTGCAGGGCGAAGATCATGGCCACCTGCCGCATCTGCTCAGGCGTCACCTGGGCCACGGTCGGCCACTGGTACGTCTGTCGAACCGGGCCGCCCAGCCGCCCGGCAACCCAGATGCCCGCCAGCGCCAGCAGCCCGCCGATGCAAGCCGCCACGGCCAGACCGCCCATGTGCCGTGCCATGCGGCTGCGGCGGAACGTCCCAGGCCGCTCGGCCACGACCATCACCGGACGCGGTGGCTGCCTGGTGCGCCAACCGACCGTCGTCTGCCGAAGGCGCAGCAGCGCCTTGAGTTTCTCCCGATCGGCCGGTGCATCGAGCACGCTCAGGAGCAACTCGTTAGCCTGGTCACTGGACAACTCGCCGTCGGCCAGTTGCGACATCAGAATCTCGTCGCGTTCATTTGTCATGATTTCGCCCTCCCATCCATGTGGGCATTCATCTGTTCCAGCAAGATCTTCTTGGCCCGAAACACACGCGAGGCGATGGTGCCGCGAGGCTCGCCCTCGATCTCCGCCACCTCGTCGTAGCGGTAGCCGTCGAGTTGCGTCAGGGCGAAGGCCGAGCGGCAGTCCCCGGGCAACTTGTCAAGCAGCATCCAAGCCAGGTCCGTCAGTTCCTTGGTCTCGGCCGCTTCCGCCGGACAGAGCCATGGAGCCTGATTGACCGGCTGGGACTGGAGCCGCTGGTGGGCATGCTCCTTACGGGTTTCGCTTCGCATGGCGTCCTTTGCGCAATTGACGGTGATGCGGTGCAGCCAGGTCGCCATCGTCGCCCGGCCCTCGAAGCCGTCCACATTAGTCAGCGCCTTCACGCACGCCTCCTGCACCACGTCGCTGGCTTTGTCGGCGTCGGCCAATAGCCGATACGCCACGCGGTACATTTGCGGGACGTGAAGGCTGATCTGATTGGCCGGGCTGTCGTCCACGCGATTCCCTTGCCACGCCGTTCTACCTGTTAGACGCCGCGGAGGCAGGCGGTTTCACGGAATCCTTGTCGGGTCCAGTGGCCGCGGAAGGCTCCTTCGTCACTGCCTCTTCGTTCACCAATACTCGGAGAAACTTATTAAGCCGTCCTCCCCACACGACCAGGCCATAGTGGGCCGAAATGCCGTAATGAGTGACCTCATAGAAGCCAATCGGCGCGCGCGGCGCAGACAGGTACTCGACCTCCATGGTGGTCGGATCGATGCGGCACCACGGCTGTCCCATGACATAGACCCGGCCTTTCCAGAATGTCAGATTACTATTCGTGTTTAAGTAGGGATTGTGAACCAGCGGGTACTCATGGTCTCTGCGTCGGACTTCAGATAAAGGAGGATACATCCATATATCATTTACATTCAATCCCAGGACCTTGCCGTTGTCGGCAAAATAGTAGCGCGTGACCTCTGAGAGCATAGCCTCCGAGACGGATACTTCCAGGGTATCGGGGTCAATGACCAGCGGTTGAGACAGTCTCTCCCCGCGCGGACCATGCCGCTTTACCACTATCAGCGGCCTCTCGCCGGGCCTGGGATACGCATACAGACCCAGAGGGAAAAAGGCATAATCGGCATCGGCCGCCTTCTCCTCCTCGTCTGACGACTTGATGCGTAAGGCCCGGTGAAAAACGTTGACGACCGGCTTGCCGTCCTTGAGTTCGATCATGGCACACCATGCTCTGCCCAGGGGCTCGAGACAACCCACCGCCAAAACCTTGCCTGGGGCGATCGGCATCAGTCGGATGGCCCGATCACAGGGCGGCAGGCCATGTTCGATGTCAACCCGGGTGACCTCCTTGCCGTCCGCCGAGAGAACACGGACGCTGCCGCTGCGCGCGCCGACCCAGAGGTTCCTGCCGTCCCACTGTACATCGCCGAAGCCGGCATCCGGCTCGACAAGCACTTCTTCGAGGAGACCCTTCTGGCGATGGAACAGGACAACACCGGCGTCCCAAAAGACGTCCATGCTGTCGCCACAATTGAGCAACTTCATGCCCCACCCGCTCCTTTTATAGTTTGTTCCACTTTCCCATGGGCGCACCTGGCCGGTGAGGTCTTTGAGTTGCAGCGGAATCTCCTCGTAGGCGATTGCGAACTGTTCCGGCGGCGGCTTGGGCTTGTCCGGTTTGAGAGGTGGCGAGGGATCGGGCTTCGGCTTGGGGTTGGGTTTTGGTTCGGGAGGAGCCATGCTCTGCTTGATTTCCCGGCAAAGGTCCCTTATTAAGCAGTAGTACCAGAAATTGACATGCTTGGGAACTCGCTCCCACTCCTTCACAAGCGCTTCGGCCTGTGTCAGAAACACTTCTGCCGGCGGGCTGGAGTGGTCCCGCTCAAACCACAGCCGCCACAGCCTGGCCGAGCGCCCGCAGAGGCGGCTGACCGGCCGCTGGGACGCCTCCAGGCGATCGCAGAAATCCAGGAATTCCTCCCTCGTGTAGCCGATATTCACCTTCTTCCACCCAAGTTCCCGGTTGGGCAGCGGCACCCATTGGGCATAGCCGACGTCTTCGGGGAATACGTTGTCCATCATGTAAAAAATAAAGTCGAGGTCTTCCTTGTCCCACGGTTTGAGGTCAATGCGAGATCTGTTGACTCCGTACATAATCCCAGTCGAGCCATTTTGCAGCAGGGCGCCGGTACACTCCATCGCGAAACGCTTCTTGATTTTTTCGGCTCGCACCAGGTCTTCATCGGCGCCATGTCCGATGGTAAGCCTCATGTAATCAACATTGAACATCCGCTCTATCCGCTTCTTGACCCAGTCCGGCGCGACCTGGCCGCTGAGCACCATGAATTGCATGTGCTCCACGGCCACCCGCCACAAAGCCCAGCGGGGAGCACAGGCCTGCCGGCAAGCCTCCGTACGATCGGACTTGCGTTGATAGGGGTTCAGCCCGTTCGGCAGCGGAGCAAAAATCGCCCTGCGGTACTCGTCCAGCAGTTTCATCCGCTGGACCGGCTCATCTCTCAGCAGCAGCGCCGCCTCGCGCAGGCCCGTCGATTGCTGCCAACCGCCCAGCAGCGCGAACGCATCCGCCCG
>Ga0315284_10000478_pt1 | contig 54813 bp, 48 predicted proteins | sample YL17G09_16_MG_FD_203696 | JGI IMG/M metagenome (GOLD analysis project Ga0315284, IMG submission 203696) | Sediment microbial communities from Yellowstone Lake, YNP, Wyoming, USA - YL17G09_16 | ecosystem: Environmental > Aquatic > Freshwater > Lake > Sediment | place: USA: Wyoming | collected...
CGGGTGCCGCCTTGATTGTTTTGACGCGTGTCGGCGGCGTCTTCGTAAAGAAACAGCCAATGGCTGTTGCACCGGCCTTTCTCAATGAACTCCCGGATGGCCCAACGGTAGGCGTCGTTCTTGGCGCTGCCAGTCTTCTCGCCGGTGAACTTACCGCGCAGGTCTACCAGGACTGGCAGTTGCCATGCCACCGCCTGTTCAGCCAACTCGGGGCTGAGCACGACGGCATCCTCAACACCGGCCAACGTCGTGGCCACGTTGAGCGACGCCGGGACTTTCGGGTCCCATATGATGGCCCCCTTCAAGGCCGAACCAGCCAGGGCGCGGATGTCGCCCAAGGCGGCCAAGGGCTTCCGCGGCCGGCCCTGGATCCACCGGCCGTCCCGTGAAAGGATGTCCAGCCAATACCGCGGACGCTCGTCGCGGCCCGACAGAAGATAAAGCCGCGGTCCGCCCCGGTTGATGATGCCCTGCATGGTCGTGGCGGCAACCGCCTCGTCATAGGCCGGGGGGGTGCTCTCGGCCGAGAGTGTGAACACATACATCGGCTCAGCCGCCATGCCCGCCTGGCAAAAGCTCAAGGCAGCGGCCAGAGGACAAGCCAACGAGGTTAGCTTTTCCATCGAAATCGATCCTTCATTTTCCTGGAGATTCTGGCGATGCCACACCGGGATCCGATAACGGTTTTTGACCTGCCCCCATTCTCTGGTTGGCCCCGAATGAGAGTCAAGCCGACATTTCCCGTATGACTGCTCGCCAAGTCGTGCCACCTGGCGGCTCGAAAACGCTACAGCCCCATGTGTCGTCCCTTAGGGACTGGGTATCCCTTGCCGCACTTGGCCCCGCCGCTTACGCCGGTGGGCTACAAATCTTCCGTCCCTTAGGGACGAACGGCAACGATTGCTGGCGGCATCGGGAGCGAACGGCTACGCCCATGACATAGTTCCAGAAAATAGTATGGCGTCCCCGGATTAGCCTTTCACGTAAGCGTACTCTCCCAAAAGCCTCTTGCTGAAGATTCATCGCTCCATTGCAGAGTTACGTGATAAGGCAGATTCAGTTTTCCAGCCCTAAATAGCACGAAAAACGATTGGAATGTTCCTCCGGGACCTATCTTACAATCCTCTGGGATCTTCGGTTGGAATTCTTCCCAGTCATTAAGAGGCTGGTTATTGACAAACACTTCTATATCTTTCGCAGGGCAAGCCCCTCTGTTGCTGACGACCAAATCATAGCCGATCTTGTCGCCACTTCGTTGTATGGCTGCGGTCAGTGCCGCTTTCTTTGAGCTTACCGCTTTCTGTCTTTCTCTCTTCTCTTCGATTTCCACCAGACGCTTCTGTATCGTGTTCGCCTGTTCGGCAGCAGAGGCACTTCGTACAGCCGCGAAATTGGCGGCCTGTTGGTCCGTACGGGCTTCCTTGGCCGCTTGGCGTGCTCCCCGCCAGCTAAGGACACCGACGATACCCGTGATGGCAAGGAGACCAAGGTTGATCCAGTTGGTTGCGTCCAGGTCGATCATTGGTCAGTATCTCCTTCAGCCACTTCGCTCACGCTGGGTGCCGTGCTCACGCTCGCGTGAGCATGTCTTGTTTCTCTTTTCGGGTTATCTTCTCATGGCCACGCCAAGCGTGGCCATGGCACCCACCTAGAACCATACCGGCCATGTAACGCAAGCGGCACGGCCTGCCCTGAAGCAAACCGTGCCGCTATGTCATCAACTTCTCGACATGTGCCACACCCAAGCGAAGCAACGCGGAGCTTGGGGGTGCGCTTCGTTTCACCCCCAAGTAAACGGCACTTGGGGGTGGCACCAATCACTCGGTCGTGCCACCCGCCGCCGGTTTTTTAGTACATGTCGTCCATCCCGCCGCCTTGGGGCATTGGGGCCTTGGACTTCTTCTCGGGTATCTCGCTTATGACAGCGTCGGTGGTCAGCAGCAGCCCGGCCACCGAGGCGGCGTTCTGAAGCGCGCACCGCTCGACCTTGGTGGGCACGATCACGCCGGCCTTGACCAGGTCGCGATACTCACCGGCCATGGCATCGTAGCCGAAGTTCACGTCGTCGCTGTCCATCACCTTGGCCGCGACAATGCTGCCGTCCAGGCCGGAGTTAGCGGCGATTTGCTTGATCGGGGCGACCAGGGCGCGTCGGACGATGTCCACGCCGGTCTTCTCGTCGTCGTTGTCGGTCTTGACCTTGTCCAGGGCCTTCCTGGCTCGCAAGACGGCCACCCCGCCACCGGGCAGGATGCCTTCCTCGACGGCGGCCCGGCAGGCGTGCAGGGCGTCCTCGACACGGGCCTTCTTTTCCTTCATTTCCACTTCGGTGGCCGCGCCGACGTTGATCTGCGCCACCCCGCCGGAAAGCTTGGCCAGGCGCTCCTCCAGCTTCTCGCGGTCGTAGTCGCTGGTGGTGGCCTCGATCTCGTGCTTGATCTGCTCGATGCGGCCCTTGATGTCCGAGTTGGACCCGCCGCCCTCGATGATGGTGGTGTTCTCCTTGTCGATCCGCACCGTCTTGGCGGTGCCCAAGTCGCCGATCTGAATGCTCTCGGTGCTGATGCCCATGTCCTCCATGATGGCCTTGCCACCGGTGAGGATGGCGATGTCGCGGAGCATCTCCTTGCGGCGGTCGCCGAAGCCCGGCGCTTTCACCGCGCAGCACTGGAACGTCCCGCGCAGCTTGTTGACCACCAGCGTCGCCAGGGCCTCGCCCTCGATGTCCTCGGCGATGATCACCAGGGGACGGCCCGACTGGGCGATTCGCTCCAGCAGCGGGACGAGGTCCTTGATGGCGGAGATCTTCTTCTCGTGGATGAGCAGGTAGGGCCTCTCCATCACGCATTCCATCGTCTGGATCTTGTTGACGAAGTGCGGGGAGATGTAGCCTTTGTCGAACTGCATGCCCTCCACCAGTTCAACTGCCGTCTCCAGGCTCTTGCCTTCCTCGACGGTGATCACGCCGTCCTTGCCGACCTTGTCCATCGCCTCGGCGATCATCTTGCCGATCTCGGCGTCCTGGTTGGCGGCGCAGGTTCCCACCTGGGCGATTTCCTTGGAGCTTTTCACCGGATTGGACAGCTTCTTGAGCTCCGCGACGATGGCCTCGACGGCCTTTTCGATGCCTCGCTTCAGTTGCATCGCCTGCGCGCCGGCGGCGAGGTTCTTCAGCCCTTCCTCGAAGATGCTCTCGGCATAGATGGTCGCCGTGGTCGTTCCGTCGCCGGCCACCGTGGAGGTCTTGGAGGCGACTTCCTTGACCATTTGTGCGCCCATGTTCTCGTTGGGGTCTTCAAGCTCGATTTCCTTTGCCACCGTCACGCCGTCCTTGGTCACCGTGGGCGCGCCGAAGGACTTCTCCAGCACCACGACCCGTCCGGTGGGTCCAAGCGTGATCTTCACCGCTCCGGCCAACTGCTTGACGCCGCGGCGAATGCCTTCGCGCGCCTCGGCGTCAAATACGATCTTCTTCTTAGCCATATGTTTCGCTCCTCATGGTCTGCATGGTTCACCGGCCCGCCGGGCGGGCGGCGGGGTTACTCCAACACCGCCAGGATGTCGGACTCGTCCATCAACAGGTATTCCTCGCCGTCGATCTTGATCTCGGTTCCAGCGTAGCTGGCAAACAAAACCTTGTCGCCTTTCTTGACCTGAAAGGCAGCCCTCTTGCCGTCGTCCAGCAATTTGCCGTCCCCGACGGCCAGGACGGTGCCCTTCTGGGGCTTCTCCTTGGCCGTGTCGGGCAGGACGATGCCGCCCTTGGTCTTTTCTTCCGCTTCCAGGCGTTTCACCATCACCTTCTCGCCCAGGGGACGAATCTTCGGTGCAGCCTTAGCCATAAATTGCTCCTTGTCGTTTGGGTTCCACTTTTTTACTCATCTCTAGAGGGTCCAGCCGGGGAAAGCCCGCCGCTTCCTTGGCGACGCGGGCCAGCCGCCCGGTCAATGTCTCTTATGGATCCGGATCACCCTGTCGCAGTATTCGGTCCAGCCGGGCCATCATCCGCTGAATCTGGCGCAATAACTCCTCCAGTTCCAACGGCCTGACGACCACGCTGAAGACCGCCAGGCGCAGGGCGTCCTCCAACCAGCGACGATCGCTGTGGCTGGAAATAACCACCACCGGAAACACCTGATTGAACCGGCGGATCATCCGCAGCAGGCGTAGCACATCCACCGTCCAATCGGAGGCGTCGTCCAGCACGGCAGCATCGGCCAGGCCGGATTCGACAACTTTTAGTAACTGCTTTTCGCCACTGACTTTGTGTATCGTCAGCCATTGCGGCCCCACGATCATCTCCAGCGCAGGCAGCCAAGTCTCCGCCTCACCGGTGACCACCAGGCTGAATGGATTCTTGTTCTGGAACTCTGCCGCAACCATATTCACCTCTCCATGCCACTGAGAGGCTCGTTCACTCGATGTCGCAAGGAGGAAGCTAACCACCTTGAATTAAGCAATACGAGTGCCATGGATGACAACGACTTTTTCGGTAAGGTGTTACGTCGTTCAGTTCAGCTTTGGGTAACGAAAAAACCTGCCGCCCTTGTCGCGGGAAGGGGTACGTCTGCTTTATTGGCAGTTTGCCTGGGGGGGGTCCGTAGCACGGGTCAAGCGATGTTGGACCTTCTTTTTATCTTTTGCACGGCGCCGACAACGGGTTGTGCCCCGGATCGCAGGATCCGTGGCGATTGGATGGCCATGAAGCCAATCCCCGACATGCTCGATGCTCGAAAAAACTTGCCTTTACGTCCTTGACCCCTTGGCCAGCGGCTGCTACCCTACGCTGCTCGCACGGTGGGCTGGACAGGATTCGTCCAGCCGCAACGCACCGTGCCTTGGGTGCATAGGCCCCCTTTTACGGTGGTAACCTCGATGCCCGGATGCCTGAATCCGGGCCTTAGCTGGAGGTGCGCACTTGGCGGAACAACTGGTGAAAGATTTGATCGACGCGGGGATTCACTTCGGACATCGGGTCAGCCGGTGGAATCCGAAGATGAAGCCTTACATTTTTGGCAAGCGAAGCCTCATCCACATCATCAATGTCAAAGAGACCCTCAAGGGCATCCTCTTGGCCAAGCGGTTCCTCACCCGCGTGGTGTCCGAAGGCGGGGAGGTGCTGTTTGTCGGCACGAAGCGTCAGGCCCGCAAGTCCGTCGAGGAACTTGCCGGCGGCATCATGATGCACTGGGTTAACAACCGCTGGCTGGGAGGAACGCTGACCAACTTCCGCGAGATACGCAAGCGCATCGGGCGTTTGGTCCATCTGGAGCAACTGGAGACCGATGGGCAACTGGACACGTACTCCAAGAAGGAAGGCGCCTCGCTTCGCCGCGAAATCCGCAAGATCCGCCGCAACCTGGGCGGCATCCGCCGCATGGAACGTATTCCGGCGGCATTGTTCGTGGTGGACCAGCGGCGGGAGATCATCGCCGTCCGCGAAGCCCGCAAGATGGGCATCCCCGTGGTCTGCCTGCTGGACACGGACTCCGACCCAGACATGGTGGACATCCCCATTCCGGGCAACGACGATGCGATGCGGGCCATCGAGTTGATCGTCCGGGAACTGTGCGAGGCCATCGGTTTCGGTCAGGCGAGCCGGGAAAAGGCCGCCACTGATGAGTCCGATCAGCCCACGGCGCGCCGCCGCACCCGCCGGCCCGTGACCGCCCGCGCCGAAGGCGCCGCCCCCTCGGCGGCTGAGGAAATCCCCTCGGCAGGCCAGGAACCTTCCCCGGAAGGCACCGCGGCCCAAGGCGAACAAGCGTAACTTTTTTTGTTCCCTCTCCCCCGCGCGCCTCCGGGGCGCGCGGAATGAATGATAGCTGGAGTCAGACATGGCAGAAATCAGCGCCGCGGCAGTTAAGACCCTGCGAGAAGAGACCGGCCAGGGCATGATGGAATGCAAGAAGGCTTTGCAGGAGACCGGTGGGGATATCTCCTCCGCCAAGGATCTGCTCCGCAAAAAAGGGCTCATGACGGCGGAGAAAAAGTCCGGCCGCGCCACCTCCGAGGGCCTCATCGTCATAACGACCTCTCCCGACAGCGCCAGCGCCGCGATGGTGGAGGTTCAATGCGAGACGGACTTCTGCGCCCGCAACGAGGTCTTCCGCTCCATGGCCCTGAAAGTGGCGGACCTGACCTTCCAGGCCCCGCCGGGCAAGGTGGAGATCACCGAGGCAATGAAGTCCGCCGTCCAGGACGCACTGGCCAAGATCGGCGAGAACATGTCCTGCACGCGGGCGATCAAGATCGCCGGGCAGCGCGTGGGGACGTATCTCCATCACAACGGGAAGGTCGGCGTGATCGTGGCTGTCGATGGCCCCGCGGATGACCAACTGTTGTCCGACCTCTGCATGCACGTGGCCTTCGCCGACCCGATCGGCATCAGCCCCTCCGATATCCCCGCCGACCTGGTCGCCAAGGAGCGGGAGATCGCCAAAGCCCAGGCGGATGAGTCGGGCAAGCCCGCCGCCATTATCGAAAAGATGGTCGAAGGCAAGGTCGGAAAATACCTCGCCGCTAACGCGATGTTGGAACAGCCCTTCGTGCGGGACGACAAGAAGAAGATCAAGGACATCCTGGGCAAGGCGAAGGTGACGGCCTTCGCACGCTTTGCCGTCGGGCAATCATAGCCCCAACGCTCGCATGTCACAGCCAATCCGCTACAAACGGGTGCTGATCAAGGTCTCCGGTGAGAGCTTCTGCCAGGCCGGAGGCTTTGGCATTCAACCCGCCGCGGTGGCCTCCCTGGTCAAGGAACTTCTTCCCGTCGTCGAGTTGGGCGTTGAAGTGGCGATGGTGGTGGGCGGGGGCAACTTCGTCCGGGGCAAGGACCTGGCCGCCGACCCCCGCATCCAGCGCGCCACGGCCGACTACATGGGCATGATGGCCACGGTGATCAACGCCCTGGCGCTTCAGGACACGCTGGAGAGCCACAACATCCCCACGCGAGTGATGGGCGCTATCACCATGACGGCCATCTGCGAGCCTTGGATTCGCCGCCGGGCCGTCCGCCATCTGGAAAAGGGCCGCGTGGTCATCCTGGCGGCGGGAACCGGAAGCCCCTTCGTTACCACCGACACCTGCGCGGCGCTGCGGGCCAGCGAGCTGAACGCCGAGGCGGTGCTCAAGGGCACCAAGGTCGATGGGGTCTTCGACTCCGACCCCATGCTCAACCCCGCGGCCAGGAAATACGACCGCCTGACCTATCGCAAGATGCTGTCCGACGCGCTGGGCGTGATGGACCTGACGGCGATTTCCATGTGCATGGAGCGAAAACTGCCCATCGTTGTCTTTGAGTTGCTCAAATCCGGCAACCTGCTGGGGGCCGTTTGCGGCAAGGGCGTCGGAACGCTGATCGCCGAGTAGTCGGATACAGGCCGCTGCGCGGCAACTGGCGGGAGAACCCGATATGACGCTGGATGACATCCTGTTGGAAACCGAGGAGAAGATGGAGGCCGCGGTGGAACACCTCCACAGGGAGTTCCGCGGCATCCGCACGGGGCGCGCGTCGGTGGGCCTGGTGGACCACATCAAGGCGGAGTACTACGGCAGCGCCACCGATCTGCGACAACTGGCCAGCATCTCCACCCCCGACGCCACGCTGATCGTGATCAAGCCCTTCGACCCCTCCAGCATCAAGGACATCGAGAAGGCCATTTTCGCCAGCAACTTGGGCATCACGCCCACCACGGACGGAAAGGTCATCCGCTTGGCCGTGCCGCCGCTGTCCACGGAGCGGCGACAGCAAATCGCCACGCAGCTTAAAAAGGATTCCGAGCACACCCGCGTGGCCATCCGCAACGCCCGTCGCGACGCCAACAAGGAGATCGATCGCCTGGAGAAGGATTCGCTGCTGACGGAAGACCAGGCCGAAAGCGGCAGGGACGAGGTTCAGAAACTCACCGACCAATACGAGCGGAAGGTCACCGAAATCCTGGATGCCAAGACCAAGGAAGTCCAAGAAACCTAGCATCCGGCCCTTGGGCATGAGACAATACCCCCACCAGGCGTCGTGGCCCATCCAGCGGAGCGGCCGATCCGACCCCCGGGGAAGTAGCTCAACAGGCAGAGCAACGCACTTTTAATGCGTAGGTTCTGGGTTCGAGTCCCAGCTTCCTCAATAGCCCCCACTGTCGCGGCGGACAACCACGGAGGCAAAATCAAAAAAATAACTTGCTGGCGGCGGCTGGGATGGTTAATATAACTTGCAGTAGCGGGATAACTTCCAGCATGTCTTTGATGCGTTGTGTTTGCGGCTCCTCGAAATGAATGGATAAGATAGTATGAGCTTGCCAGACGCGAAGGGGATGGCCATGCATACGGTGACGAAGAAGGAACTGGTGGACCGGATCGCCGAGCGAAGCGACGTGACGCGAGTCACCGTCAAGAAGATCGTACAGAGCTTCCTTGACGAAATGATCGGAGAACTGGGGCGAGGCAACCGCCTGGAGTTTCGCGATTTCGGGGTCTTCGAGACCCGCCAGCGCGCCGCCCGGACCGCTCAGAACCCCAAGACCCTCCAACGCGTCCAGGTGCCCCCCAAGAGAACCGTCAAGTTCAAGGTGGGACGGTTGATGAAGCAGAAGCTCCTGGACGGTCTGGCCAGGACCACCAACCCGTAATCCCACAGCCCCTTGAGATCTGCCGGGAAGCTCTTTTTTTCCCGATTGAATCAGGGATGGGGACAACGCAGCGCCACGGCTGTGCTAACCTTTGGCTTCATGGGCCTGGGTGTCATCCTGTCACAGGGGGGCTTGCTGAGCTACGCCAACCCCGCCGCATGGATGATGGCCGGGACGCAGTGGTCCCAGCCCAGGGTCATCAGGTGGGCGCCTTGGCAGAGGCCCTTCATCGAGCGGATCAACTCCCCGCAGATGTCCACGGAGACCTTCTCGCGGTCGTCCTTGGAGGCATCGGTCAACCGCTGGATCAACGGATCGGGAACCGTCACCCCCGGCACGGAGCTGTTCATGTACTTGGCCATGCCAGCCGACTTGAGCATCACGATGCCCACCAGCACGGGCACCCTCAGGTGGGCGATCTTGTTGGCGAACTTTTCGAAGGCGGCGGGGTCGTAGACGGCTTGGGTTTGGACGAATTGCGCCCCGGCGGCGACCTTCTTCTCCAGCTTGATGACCTGCATGTCGAGGTCCTCGGCACAGGGCGTGACGCAGCAGCCCTTGAAGAAGCTGGGCGCGCCATCGAGGACATTGGGATTGCCCTTGGCGTCCACGCCCATATCGTGGCCGGATTCGAGATTCGTCATCGCCGCCAACAGGCCCACGGAATCCAGGTCGAAGACGCACTTGGCCTGACGATGGTCCCCCAGGGCAACGTGGTCGCCCGTCAACGCCAGGACGTTGCGGACCCCCAGCACGTACGCCGACAGCAGGTCGCTCTGAAGCGCCAGGCGGTTGCGGTCGCGGCAGACCATCTGGAAGATCGGCTCGATCCCGCGCTCCAGCAGGAGTCGCGAAATCGCCAGCGACCCCACCCGCATCACCGCCGTCTGGAGGTCGGTGACGTTGACGGCCAGGACGGTATCCTTGAGATATTTCTCCGCCTCGTGCAGGCACGGCTCGATGTTGGTGCCTTTGGGCGGTCCGATCTCACCGGTGACGACGAACTTCCCTGCCGCCAGCGCCGCCTGGAGTTTACTCACCGGCTGGGTCATTTCCGAACCTCCTCGTCGGTCAACTCTTCATGCGTCAGCCGGCGCGCCCCGCCGCCGCGGTCCAGCCGCCAATCGCGCGGCGGGCGGACCTTGCGGAGTTCCTCCAGGCGACCGGCGGCCTCCAGACGCTTGTAGATCAGGTGCCAGGCGCAATCCATCTCGCGGCTGACCTCGCACTTGCCGTCATTGGTCCCGCCGCAGGCGCCGTTGACGAGGCTCTTGGAGCAGCGGGCAATCGGGCAGACCCCGCCCGTCCAGGCCAGCAGGCAGTCCCCGCAACCGTAACAGTATTCCTGCCATATTCCCTTGGCCGTGGAGGCGCCGTAGAAGGTCGTGTTCAGACCGGGCAGAAACGGGGTAGCGGGGTACAGCTCGCTCATGAATCCCACGCCCACGCCGCAGGCGATGCTCAACACCGCGTCGTAGTCGGCGGGATTGCACTTGAGATTGGCGGTAAACTCCCGATCGCACTGTCGGGTGATGCAGTCCACATCGACGGTCAAGGGACGGCGTTTCTTGCGGGCCGCCAGGCGAAGCAAGGCGGCCAGTTCGTCGGCCTGCTTTTCGCCGCCGGTCAGGCAGACCGTCACGCACCCGCCGCAGGCCAGCACCAGCACGCGACGGTGCGGTTCCAGCATCGCCAGGATTTCGTCCATCGGTTTTCGTTCGCCGACGATCATGGGGCGGCTCCTATCGGTTTGACGGTCCCGCCGCGCAGGTCCGCAACGGCTGAGGCGAGAGTCTCTTCAATCGCCGAGCGGCCGGGACGGGTCAGCTCGAATAGCTGGATGCGGCTTTTCTTGAGGCCGATGTCCTTGAGCAACCGGCGGGCCTGGGCGACACGCTTCCGCAGGCGATTGACGGCATGGGGATATCGCTCGGCGGCCTCCTGCGGCGTGACGACCAGCACCGCGTCGGCGCCGTTGTCGAAGGCCTGGAGCATGTCCAGCGTGCTCAGCGCCGAAAGGCTGGGCAGGTAGACCTCCGCCGCGCCTTGCGCCAAAGGATCCCCACCTCGCCACTGGGCGGCGCTGGCGATATGTCCGCAGAGATAGACCACGATGCGCAGAGCCGCCGGGTCGAGGTCCTTCATAGCCGCCGCGGTCCGGCGGACGATCCACCCACGTTCTCGGCTTCGCGAGACAATGGCGTTGGCGGGGCATTCGGCGATGCAGATGCCGCAGGACTGGCAGCGGTCCGAATCGATCCGCGCCACGTCGGTCACCACGGGGATGTCGAAGGGGCAGACCCGCAGGCAAGTCAGGCAGGCGGCACACTTGTCGATGAGCACCTCCGCGCCGGCCCCGCAGCTCATGCAGCGACGGGCCTCACGCAGCGCCGCCGACTCGGTGTAGTTGTGGTCCACCTCATCGAGGTTGGACCGGCGGATTTGGGGCGGCTGGGCGGCTACGGGCTGACGGACGGCCTTGCGGACCTTGCCCGCCGTCTCGGAGGGTATCGCCCCGATAAACGGTGGAAGGGAGTCGTCCAGTTCGATCGGTTTCCCGGACAGATACAAGTCCATCGCCTGGGCGGCGCGCTGCCCGCTGGCGCAGGCCTCCACCACTGATCCGGGCGGCGTGACGATCTCGCCGCAGGCAAAGACGCTCGGGGCGCTGGTCTGACAGGTGGCGGGGTCATACTCCAACCGGCCTCGCGAATCGACCCGCAGGGCGCTGCCCTGGAGGAATCCGTAATCGGGCGCCTGGCCGATGGCGATGAGGATCGTGTCGCAGGGGACATCGATGATGTCGCCGTCGTCATATCGCGGGTCAAACCGTTTGTTATCGTCGAAGACTCGCGTGACCCGCCTGGCCCTGATACCGCTGATTCTGCCGTTGGCGGTGGCCACCTCCACCGGGCCGCGGCGGTGAATGAAGGCGATGCCTTCCTCCTCCGCCTCGCGCTGCTCCCACTCGAAGGCGGGCATCTCCTCCCGCGTCTCCAGGCACATCATGCGCACGCGCGACGCCCCCAGTCGGACGGAGGAGCGGGCCGCATCGACGGCGACGTTGCCCCCGCCGATCACCAACACGTCCTGGCCAAGCCTCGGCCGCTTGCCCATGCCCAGGTCCGTCAGGAATTCCAGCGCCCCCAATACGCCCTCGCACGGCGCGCCGGACAGGGGAAGGCTCCTGCCGGAGGAAAGCCCCGTGGCGATCAGCACGGCCTGGAAACCGTCTTTGCGGAGTCCCTCGATGGTCTTGTCCTTGCCCACCATCAGGCCGGTGACCAGTTCCACGCCGTGGGCGAGGATCCACTCCACATCGACGGCCACAACGTTTCGCGGCAGGCGGTACTCGGGAATCGCCGTGGCGGGGATTCCCCCGGCGCGGGCGAATCGCTCAAAGACCGTCGGACGATAGCCCCGCTTGGCCAGCTCCAGCGCCGCGGCCAGTCCAGCCGGTCCGCCGCCCACTATGGCGACGGCGGCCTTGTCCTGGCTGGTCGGGCGATAAACCGTCGCCCCTGCGGCCCCCTGCAACTCCGAGACGAAACGTTTCAGCTCGCGGATGGCCACGGCGCTGTCCACGTCGCTGCGGCGGCAGTTAGCCTCGCAGGGATGGTGGCAGACCCTCCCGCAGACGGCGGCCAACGGCAGGTTGCGGCGGATGACATCGACGGCCTGTCGCCACTGGCCCTGGGCGATGTGCTCCAGGTAGGCGCGCACGTCGGCGTGGACGGGACAGTTGTATCGGCACGGCGCCCATTGGCGGTCCATCAGGTCCGCCGCGGCGGCGGGCCTGTCGAGAATGTCCTTGGAGGTCAGACGCACTTCAAGCATGGCTCTTTTCATCCTGTCCCGGAACTGCCCCCTCGCGGGCACGATGCGGGGGTTCCCGGCCGCTTGAGTCTCCGACCGAGTGCGTGGCATGGCGCGGCTACACATATGCCACGGACCGATTCTACCGAATCCGGGCGGGCACAATCAATGCAGCCGTTCACGGACCCTTTTTTATGTTTCTCAGCCGCGAACAACGCGAACTCCGCGAACTTTTTGAGACAACAAGGATATTTATCTTGTTCGTTTTGTTCGCGATGTTCGCGGCTAATGGCGCATCGGGAAAGAATCAGGCCGATCAGGCCAGGCAGGGGGGTTCGCCCGCAATGGACCCAAGCAGTTCCTCGGCTGCGCGAAGCTGTTGCGTCTCGCCATGGACGCCGATGAAGACACACCCTTCGGCCCCGTGAATGCCTCCACCGGCCAGCAGCCGGGCCGAAGCACCGGTGAGCAGCTCCACGGCATCCAGTTCCGTGAACACCTCGCCGGGCAAGGGCAGCAATCGCGGACCGTCGGCCTGCGGCGCGTTGATCCAGGCCGCCAGGTTGGCGACATCTTCGCAGACTCGCTTTTCCAGTCCCACCGGGACAATCAACCTGGCGCGGCGGCCCACGACGGCGGGGATGACCGCCCCGGCTGTCCCACAGGCGGGATGACCGATATACACCGCCGCCTTCCGGCCCGCCAGGTCTAGGGCGTTGGCGCCCTTGAGGATCACATCGCCGGCATGGAGCTGCTCGGCGACATCAAAGATGGTCTTGCCCTTCTGCCACCGCCCGTCGATGAGCACCACGTCGCCAGGAAAGGGCGCTGCCGTCTTGGAGGCGTCGTAATGGGGAGGCACGACCGTCCCGCGGCGGAAACCAGTTCGCGAAAAGCCCTCGGCCTGTCCCGTCAAGGCCAGGACCTCCTCGGCGACGTAACCATTGGTCGTCCCGGCGACGATGACCAGTCGGCCCCGGTCTATCGCCGCTCGCACGGCGGGGTGCGCGGCCAGAGCTTTGGCGATCAGGCGCTTGCCCATCGAGGGGGTGACGACAAACTGCTTGATTCCCCGGTGGTTCATAGATACTCGCTGAACAGTTCCTTGTCCGGGCGGGGTATCACTACCTCGCTGACCAGCAGCCCCCGCTGGCGCGCCTCCTGTGCGGCGGCGGCGACGGCGGCGCGGACGTCGGCGACGGTCCCGGTCATCAGGCAGAAACCCTTGCCCCCCAGCGCCATGGCCACGTGGATGCGGAACAGCGTGACGCGGGCGGCCTTGGCGGCGGCGTCGGAGGCGGCGATGATGCTGGTGCCGCTGAAGGTCTCGACAATACCTAATGCCTCGGCCTGGTCGGGCGTCAGAACCACGGATTGTCCCATCGCGGCGAATACCGAGTCATGGACATTGGGGATGACCAGGTGGTCGATGACGGCCTCCTCGGCGACGCGCAGGCCCGCCGCCACCGCTGACTGGACGTCGCTGACCAGCCCGCCGACGATGATGAAGTACTTGCCCGAGCAGATCGTCCTGGCCAGGAGCACCTGCACCGTGGCGGCCTTGAGCATCTCATCCTGCACGCGGTAGCCGACACCGATGCTGGAAAGCTCTATCGCCCCTATCGATCTCGGTAGCGCCATGTCGATCCTCTTTATCGATCCTCAAAATGACCAGTTCACGCGACGATCCAGACCACGCCATCCCTGACCGCCTCCACCGTCCCATCGATGGAGGCGTGAACCGGCGCGCCCAGGGCGGGCTTTCCGTCCGTCACGGGAGGCCGGCCGATCTCCTGGCCCTTGGCGACCTTCTGGGCGGTCTTGACCAGTGGTTCGCACGGGGCGCCCAGGTGCTGCTTGAGCTTGATGCCCACCCGGCGGGTCGGCAGGAGCTTTTCTTCCAGCGGCCCGACGTTGGTGAAACCTGCCAGGCCCAGTTTCCGCATCAGCCGCTTCATCGGGGCCTTGCGGTTGGCCATGTGCAACGTGGGGCGGCTGGGGTTGAACGGCGGATTCTCCCATCGCTTCTTCTCGCTCGCCAGGCGTCGCTTGTTCCTCACGCAGACGTTGCGCGGGTCCAGGTCCTCGGGGCAACTGTACAGGCTGCACAGGTTGCACTCGCAGCAGAACGCCGTGCCCAGGACGTTGGATTCACCGGTAAGGTTGAAGCCCAGGCTGCGCATCGCCCGGTGGGGTTCGATGGGGTGGCCCAGGAGATATCGCGGACACAGCTCGGTGCAGAAGCTGCACTGGTCGCAGGCGCTGCGTCCGATGCGGGCGATCTGCGCCCAATCCTGCCTGCGGCGGCGGACGATGACATGGTCCCCGCCCAGCACGATCAGGCCGCCGGTGGTCTTGTCCACCAGGGCGTCGTGGTCGTCCTCCAGATATCCCATCATCACGCCGCCGACGATGAAGCAGGGGTCTGCCACCGTCGCCCCGCCCGCGGCGGCCAGGAGCTGGTTGAGCGTCACGCCGATGGGGACGCGCAGCGTCACCGGCTGGGCGACGGCCCCGGCGACCGTGATGAATTTCTCGGTGACCGGGCGGTCGCAAGAGGCCGCCACATTGACGGCCGTCTCGACGTTCATCACCACGGCTGAGACGTTCAGCGGAATGCCCCCCGGCGGGACGACCCGCCCCAGCACGTCGTAGACCAGGATGAACTCGTCGCCGGCGGGGTAGGCGTCCTGGAGCGGGGCGATGTCCATGTTGGCTGCCAGCTTGGGCCGCAGGAGGTCGATGACATCGTTGTACTTCTCCTTGATGCCCACCACGCCGCGGGAGGCCCCGGTCAGTTTCATTGCCCCGGCCAGTCCGGCCAATACCTCCTCGGCGTATCGCTTCAGAACCTCCTTGTCCTTGTGCAGCAGCGGTTCGCACTCAGCGGCGTTGATGATGACCGTGTCGGCTTTTCCCGACAGTTTCACGTGCGTGGGAAAGCCCGCCCCGCCGGCCCCGACCACGCCGGCTGATCGAACACTGTCTATCGTGATGGCGCCCATGCACTCTCCGCGCGGCCCGGACCCGCCCCCGCCGGGTGTCTGGGTCTTGTATACACGATCCGACTCATCCCAGGCAAGCCAAGCACGACGCCAATTGCTTGGAGCCAACCCGGCGACACCATAGAATGGACCTTCGAAAGGCAGGCCGCGGGGCTGCCTACAAAGCCCCGCCCATAAAATCCCGAATGGAAGGCTCCGCCAATGCGCAAGACCAAGACCGTCTGGTTGCTCTACGGCGAGGAGGGCATGGAACTCCGCCTGCCGGTTTCGGCGGCGGTTCTGGAGGGCACCGCGCCGGCCGCCGTCGACGATCCGCATCGAGCATCGCTGGAGGCCCTGGCCCGCCCCATCGGTTCGCCCCCCTTGGCTGATTTGGTAGCGCGCCGCCGGCCCGGCACGGTCGCCATCACCATCTCCGACATCACCCGCCCCGTTCCCAACAAGCTGTTTCTGCCGGCGATGTTGGAGTGCCTCAACGCCGCGGGCGTGGCCGACAGCCAGATCGTCATCATCATCGGCACGGGCATGCACCGGCCCAGCACGGGCGCGGAGCGGGAGATTATGCTGGGCCGCCAACTGCTGTCGCGCCTGGAGGTGATCGACCACACCGCCGACGATCCTTCCAGCCTGGTCCGCGTCAGCGACCGTCCGCCCATCAGCGTCTGCCGGCGATTCGCCGCCGCCGACTTCCGCATCGTCACCGGGTACATCGAACCGCACTTCATGGCCGGTTTTTCGGGTGGCCGAAAGGGCGTCTGCCCGGCGATGGTGGACCTGGCCACCGTCCAGCGATTCCACGGCTACCGCACGCTGGCCGATCCGCGGGCCGACAACGGTATCCTGGAAGGCAACCCCTGCCACGAGATATCGCTGAAGGTCGCCCGGGCCGTCGGAGTGGACTTCCTGTTCAACGTCGCCATCACGCGCGACCGCCGCATCGCGGGCATCTACTGTGGCGACCTGGAGGAGGCCCACCAGGCCGGATGCAAGGACGTGGCCGAATGGACCACCGCCACGATCGACGGACCGTTCGACCTGGTGGTCACCAACGGCGGAGGCTTCCCGCTGGACCAGACCTTCTACCAAACCGTCAAGGGCATGTGCACGGCATTGCCGGCGCTGGGGAGGCGCTCGACGCTGTTGATCGTCTCGCATTGCGGCCAGCAACTTGGCTCGCCGGGATACACGGAACTTATGCTGCGATGGGCGAATCGCTGGCGGGCGTTCCTGGCCGCCATCGCCGCCAGCCGGCGGACCCTCCTGGACCAATGGGAATTACAGATGCAGGCCCGCGTGCTGGCGCGCGTCGGGGTGGGCAGGCTGTGGTTCGCAAGCGACGGCGTCCCAGCCGAGATGCAAAAACGCATCGCGGTCCATCCCATCCTGGGCACAGGCAACGCCGCCTCGCGCGCCCAACTCGCGATCGACCAATTCCTCGCCCAGCGCCCCACCGCCCGCCTAGCCGTCATACCCGACGGCCCCTACACCATGCTGCGACGCCACAAGGGAAAATAGCCCCGCCCCGGCGGTCCAGATGGCGACCGGGCGCGGTCCACGCGAGGATACACTCAACCCCGTTAGAGCAGTTGAACTTTGGATGTTTACACCAGGCTGGCGGGGCTCCGTCCCGCCAGCCTAACAGGTGCTTGAATGTGCGGCGGGACGGAGCCCCGCCGCGCTCTCACCCAAACTCAATCCTGTTGGCTGCCCCTTCTCTTTGTCGATTGCCCGGCAACCGCCGGAGAAAAAAAGCTTTTCCTTGATGCCTAGACAGCCGATGTATATAATACCTAGGCGTACGAGGTATCAACCAATAACTCGCCAGGAGACGCACACATGGACTTCTCTCAGGACTTGGTTCGCGGCAGCATCGTTCCGATCATCCTGGCCCTGCTCCATGAGCGGCCGATGTACGGTTACCAGATCGTCAAGGTGGTCAATGCCCGCAGCGGCGGGAGGCTGGAGTGGAAGGAAGGCTCGTTGTACCCCGCCTTGCACAGCCTCCAGGCCAACGGGTTAGTCACGGCCAATTGGGCGGAGGCGGCCGAGGGCACGCCGGGCCGCCAGCGCAAGTATTACCATATCACCCGTAAAGGCCGGGCGGAATTGGCGCGACGCGGCGAGGAGTGGCGGCAGTTCTCACTGGCCGTCAACGCCATCCTCCTGGGAGGCATGGCATGAATCCCTGGGGCCAACTCATCGACCGCCTGACCGACCGCCTGGCGGTGGACCGCGAATTGCAGTTGGACGTCGCGCGGGAGCTGACGACACATCTGGAAGATTCCGCCGAGGAATTCCGCCGCGCCGGGGAGAGCGAGGAACAGGCCGCCGCCAACGCCGCCCGCGCCCTGGGCGATCCCGACGCCCTGGCCGATCAACTCTGGCAGGCCAATCGCGGGCGGCTGCGCATCCGAGGCATCCTCCGCTGGACGGCCCAAGTAGCCCTTGTCCCGGCGGCCATTGTGGTGATCGCGGCGGTACTCTTGGGATTGCGAGGCGGATACCCCGTTGATGTTCATCGGGGGGATAGCCCGAAACTCGTCTCCTTATGGTTATCGTTGCCTTGGCACTCTTCATGGCGATTGACGGCCGAACAGCGGTTCATCCTCGACGGGCCGGCGGAGGCTAGGACCCCGTTGGAACGAGCCAAGGCCATTTCTGATCGTTGTCCGGAAAATGCCGTCTTCTACGGCAACTACGCTGTTTATTGGATGGCTGCCAATTTCGATACGGCAGGGGGCCTTCCCCCGCACAAACTCCAGGAAGCTTTAGCCATCCTGGACCATGGCGCAAAGTTGGATCCCAACAACGCCTTCTATGACATTTTCCAGGCCACATACCTGGTGGTGTCTTCCTGCCAATCGTCCCTAGACCCCAATGCCAGCTACAGCTTGGTCAGCCGCTCCGGGAAAGCAACAACCCGACCCTACCAACAAATAACAATCACCGATCCGCGGCAATTCCAGGAAGGCATGGCATGCCTGCGAAGGGGGCTGGCAAGACCATTTTTCACAAATCCAGCGATGGACATGATGGTGACCAGGCTGGAACTGATGCCCCAGCCCAAGCGGTTGAACGAATACTTTTATCGTCTGCGATTTCATGTAGGAGCCATTCTCCCACCAATTAATGACCTTCGAGAGCTTGGTAGGGCGTTATTGGCGGCTGCCGTTGCCGCCGCCAGGCAAGGTCGAGCAGCCGAGGCGTCTAGTTACCTGGACCTGGCGGAACGGCTTGGCGTGAGTCTTGGCGCCAATACCGATAACCTCGTCGAATTGATGGTGGCTCAGAATATGCGGCTCACCACTTTCGCACATGCTCAGCGGACCTATGACCTTCTGGGGCAAAAAGAACAGGCTGCCCGGGCCTATCGAGACCTACTGGCGGCCAACGCGGCCTTCAATGGCTTGTGGAAGTCAGACAAAACACAGACGGTTGACCGCCGCCAAAGCGGCATCCTCGAGGCGCTTCTAACTCCCAGTCTGCCTGGGTATCGCTTCGATCCCGGCCCGCTGCGCTCGGCTGAGTATTACGTCGCGATGGAATTCGGTTTGCTGGCGCTGCTGGCTTGTCTGCTGGCGGCCGCGTTGCTGCTTGGGGCCGTATCGTTGCTGAATCTGTTGCGGAGAAAGGAAAACCGCCCAATCCTGGTCTTTGTGGGTTGGCCTCGCCTGGGGCGAATCTGCCTCCTTGCCGTTGTGTTGCCGTTTGGAGGCTATGCGCTCTATCGCTTCCTGGCGGCCGGGAACCACACTTACGGGCTGAATTACACTTTTGACCAGACCCTCCTGGAATTAGTGGTTCTGCTTGCAGTGGTCTTGGGGCTGCTGACCCGGCTTTCGTATTCCGCCATCCGCCGGCGGGCGGAGGAACTGGGCATGACCACGCCACCGCCCATCCGTCTGCGGGACAGGAGGTGGATGGCGGTGCTGGGGGCAATAGTCGCCCTTGCGGTCCTGACCGTTTTGTGCGTTGTGGGACGCAGTGGATTCATGATGAAATCCTGGACGGTCCCGGAAAAATCGCCGAGTTTTTTCCCCGGTATCGCCATGTCCATGGTGGTGGCGGCGTTCCTGGTCATCAGCGGGATCAGGGAATATTTCGGCGCGGCTTTTAAGCGGCCCCACAAAAGCTTCCGCCGCACGCTGTATCGCAGCATGGTCCCGATTCTCGCCGCCGCCGTGATCCTCACCGGCGTTTTCCTGGGCTGGGGACTGGGGCGCGGGGAAACTTCGGCCATCGAGCGGGTCAAGGGCTTGGCCGATTTCACGGCGATCAGCGAGATCGACCGCACTGATTTTCGCCTGCTCAAGGACCAGTTTATCCAACGGCAGCGGGAGCTGGCCGAAAGCCCCCTTCCCGCCGTGGGCGAAAATACCAAATGACCATCCGACTTGATGGACCGGCGATCCCGCCGCGCGATAGGTTTTTGAATTATCTTTTGAGCCGCGAACAACGGAATCGGAACCAGTAACCGGGAACACGGAACACACCGGAGAAAAGAACCAATTCCTTGTTCCTTGTTCCTTGTTACGTGTTCCTGGTTCCGAGTTCCGGGTTCCGTTTTTTGTTCGTCTTGTTCGCGTGGGCTTCGACCGTGAGCGGTTCGGCTGAGTTCACCGTCGAAGCCTCAGCCGAACGGTTCGCGGCTAATAATCCGGCTATTTTCGTTTCTTTTCTTGAGTCGTGAACTTTCTTCCGGTTTCCCCACTTTTTCTTGAAGCGGTTGGGCGTTGCCCGCGGGGATAACCGCCTCCCGTCAACCCGCTACGTACTCCCGCGGTCCTCAACAACCGCGGGATCTCCCCTCGCGTCCTCCCCTAATGGGTTTGGTGGATCGCCTAATGTCCATAGACGATTTTCCGCCTTCGGGTTACAATGGGCTTGGAGTTGGAGGGCTGAACGCATCTCGATGAACGCCGAGGCGAAATCTTCTCCCAGGCGAAGGCTCGTGTTATTGACCGACGCCGCCGTGGCGCGCGAGCTTGCAGGTCCGGAGGCGCCGCGGATGTGGACCTGCCTGGCTGTCGGCTCGCCCTACGAGGCGGCGGCGGAACTGCTGGCCGGGCCAGCGGCAGTATTGGTGGTCGATCTTCGCTTCCTGACCCGCCACCACCGCCTCCTGGACATTGCCAGGATGACCGCAACGGAAGTCCTGGGTACCGGACCGCTACCGGCAGGGACCAGCAGCGATGAACTATCCGGCTTGCGCCTGGTCGGGCGAAACGACCTTGTGCGGGAAATCGCCAAACTTGCCTCCCCGCCGGTGGAGACGGGCACCCCGGAAACACCCGCCGTGCAAACCCTTCTGAATCCAACAGACCAATACGGCGGCTCGCATGGGGATCGCCCCAACGGCGGCAACCTCACCCGACACAAAATGATGAGCCAGGATGGGCAAGCCCCTTCCGAGCCGATCGCGGCTGTATCTGCGCCCAGGACGGTGCTGACCCAGCCGGGAACTGGCGGCGTTGCTGGGGGATGAGCCATGAACCGCGCCAAGGACATGCTGTTGGTGGCCGGTGATCCCACGGCCGCGGATCTGGTGGAAAGGACGGAGGCGGAAACCTTCACCCACTTCGTCGATCCATACGACGCGCTGGTGGCAATGCGGCAGCATCCATGGCCGGTGATCCTGTTGTCGGCGGAAACGTCCGACTTCGCCGGCCTGTGTCGCGCCACCCGGCGGTTGCAGCCGGACTCGCGGATACTGGGGCTCTGCCGGCCCGTGGAGGAACCCGCCACCCGACAACTGCTGGGCGAGGCCCTGGACGACTACCTGATCCATCCTCCCACCCGCCAGGAGCTTGCCGAGCTGCGCCGATTGGCCGGGACAGGGGCCTTGACGGCGCCGAGCGAAGGCGGTCTGGGGGCCTTGACCACCCAGGAGATGACGCGGCTGGTGGAGGCGACCTCCAGCCGCAAGGACGTGGAAACCTGCGCCGCGGCGATTCTAAGCCGGAGGCTTGGAGTGGAGTTGGCGTGGGTGGACTACGACCAACGGCCTGCCAGGGCGACAATACTCGCCGAGTTAAACAACGATGCCTGTCGCGCGTTGGTCAGCCTGGGACCGATCAAGCTCGATGCTGCCGGCAAGGCGTTGGTCGCCGAGGTGGCGACGATCCTTCCCTCGCTGGCGGCAGCGGGAAAACGCACCGAAAGCCTCCATCACCTGGCCATCACCGACCACCTGACTGGCGCCTACAACCGCCGGTACTTCTACCACACCACGGACCGTATCCTCCAGGAGGCCGCGGAAAAGAACCTCCGCGCGACGCTGTTGTTGTATGACATCGACGACTTCAAGAGTTACAACGATCAGTTCGGCCATGCCGTGGGCGATGAGATTCTGCGCGAGACGGCCAGCCTGATGAAGCGGATCACCCGCGCCCACGACATCGTCGCGCGGATCGGAGGCGACGAGTTCGCGGTGCTGTTCTGGGACAAGGACCGCCCCCGCGCGCCCGGCAGCCGCCCACCGGAAAGCGCCCAGGCCCTGGCCCAGCGGTTTCTCTCGGCCGTGTCAACGTATCAGTTCCTCTCCCTGGGGCCTCAGGCCGCGGGCAAGTTGACCATCTCGGGCGGACTGGCAAGCTTCCCCACCGACGGCGTGTCCTGTCGTGAACTGTTGCGCCGGGCCGACATGGCGCTCAAGACAGTCAAGCGCTCCGGAAAAGGCGCGATACGGATCGTCGGGGCGGACTAGGCGATCACCGCGGGGTTATTCCCACTTGAAGTGCCGGCCGGTAAGGCGAGTGAAGGCCTCGACATACTTTTGACGGGTCTTCTGGACGACCTCGGCCGGCAGAAGCGGTCCCGGCGGGTTGCGGTCGAAACCGATCTCGTCCAGCCAGTCGCGCAGGTACTGCTTGTCGAAACTGGGCTGGTCGCGCCCCGGTTCATGCCCATCAGCCGGCCAAAAACGGGAGGAGTCCGGGGTGAGGCACTCGTCGATCAGAATCAGTTGCCCCTGTGCGTCCCGGCCCCACTCAAACTTCGTGTCGGCGATGATGATCCCCCGTGCGGCAGCGTAAGCGGCGGCGCGGGAATAGACCGCCAGGGATTTCTCTCGCAGGGTGTTCATGACATCCTTGCCCGCCAGGTCGCAGGCTTTCTGGAAGTCGATGTTCTCATCATGTCCCGCTTCGGCCTTGGTGGCGGGGGTAAAGATCGGCTCGGGCAGCTTGGAACACTGCTTGAGTTTCTTGGGCAGCTTCACGCCGCAGACGGTTCCCGACGCCTTGTACTCTTTCCATCCGCTCCCGGCCAGGTACCCGCGAACCACGCATTCGATGGGCACGACCTGGGCTTTGTGACACAGCATGAACCGCCCGTCGAGTTCCTCGTCCCGGCAATCCTCGGGCAGGTCGGACAGGTCGGTGGAGATCATGTGGTTGGCCACCAGTTCGCTCATCATCTCGAACCAAAAGACGCTGATCTGCGTCAACAGTCGCCCCTTGTCGGGGATACCGTTGGGCATGACCACGTCGTAGGCGCTGATGCGGTCGGTGGCTACGATCAGCAGGCGCTGGTCGCCCAGGTCGTAGACGTCGCGGACCTTGCCGGAACGCTTGGGGTAGTTGCCGACGGAGGTTGTCAGGACGGCTGTGTTTCTCACGTTGCTTCTTCTACCGACCCGCAGCCGGGGCGTCAAGTACCCCTCATCGATTGGCCAGGTAGGCCAGCAGGAAGGCCAGTTGGGTCAGGAGGTTGGCCCCCAGCAGGACGTTGCGGTCCAAGCCTCCGCGTTGCCTGCAAATGACCGGACCGGACACCGCGGCGACCACCATCGCCACCACCGAGATGCTCAACTGCCGCCAGGGCAGATGATTGAAGTACACGATAGTCGCCGAGAGCACTACCGCCAGGACCGCCGCAGCCGCTGGGGGAGAGCAACCGCGGGCATAGGCCGACACGACCGGGGGGGTGGCGGCGGAGGGTTTGCACAACAAGCAGGCCACCAGCATCGACCAGCCGCCCCATAGCGGCGCCAGCATCAGCGCCCGAAACATCGTCCGGGGACGCAGCCACTGCCAGGCGGGTGGCAAGTGCGTGGGAAAGTCGGGGTTCCAGCTCTTCAGCCCCAGCCACATCAGCACCATTCCCGCCAGGATCACCCCCACCGCCATGGGGCGATGGCCCTCCTTGGGACAGACCACCTCGGCCAATGCCAGGACTCCGCGGCGGTATGGCCAAAGGACCATCACCGTCAGCACGGACGCCACCGGCATCAGCGGAATGCCCGAATAGTCTCCAAAGACGCTCCAGGTCAGGCTCCATATCTGCACCGCCGCCCAACCCCAGAGCAGCGACAGGAGCATCGTCTCCAGCCAGGCCCGCTCGAATCGCTCCGGCGACTGGCGGGAAAGCTCCTCGTCCCCGGCGACAAACAACAGGTACGCCGGACGTTGGCCCGCCCAACGCGGCAGGCCCGTGGCGACTTTCATGATTTTGGACAGCATGGGGAGCATGGTTCCGCCTGGGTGTTATTTCTTCTTCATGGCCGCACGGGCGTCGGCAACGATCCCGACGTACTGGCGAGCCAGGTTCTCGATGAGGTCGAAGTTGCGCTCCGCCAGCGCGGCCTTGCCCACCATCGCCGAGCCGATGCCCAACGTCACGGCCCCTGCGGCGATCCATTCGCCGGCAGAGTTGAGGTCCACCCCGCCCGTGGGAGACAGCTTCAGGTGCGGCATGGGAGCCAGGAGGTCTCGCAAGTAGCTTGGCCCGAACTGCCCCGCCGGGAAGACCTTGACGATGTCCGCCCCGGCGACGGTGGCGGCAAGGATCTCCGTCGGCGTCAACGCCCCGGGGATCACGGGCAGGTCGAACTCATGCGCCGTCTCGATGACCTGGGGATTGAAGACCGGACAGATGACAAACTGCGCTCCGGCCCGGATGGCTTCCCTGGCCATCCGCCCGTCCAGTACGCTTCCGACACCGATCATGGCCGCCGGAGCCAGTGCGGAGCGGCATTGACTGATAACCTCCAGTGCATTGGGGGTGGTCATGGTGATCTCGATGCAATCCACCCCGCCCCGCAGCAGCGCCCTGGCCACCTCCAGCAACTGCTCGCTGGAGGGCGCGCGGACAATGGCCACCACGCCCTTGTCACAGAGGCGCTGCACGGCGGATTGGCGGTTTGCCATCGAAATGCTCCTTGTCAAGCGGCCACCGAAGCAACGGAACAACGCCATCACGCCATGAGGCCCAACCACCGGGACACGGCCCGGACCGGACCTGCGACGGGGTCACCTGGCCGGTTGGGACCTCTGGAACGCCCCGGCCATCGTCTTAACCATTTCGTCGGAATCCTGGGCAAGGCGATCGACGATCGCCTGTTGTCCCGGCGCGCGGGAAACGCCCAGCAATTCCGCCAGGCGCAGCCTCACCAGCGGGCTGGGGTCCTTTTCCATGGGGACGATGACCGCCAGGATGGAGTCATCCATCTTGGCAGGCCCCAGGGCCGCCAGCGCCTCGGCCCGGACAGCAGAAGAACGGTCCGCCAATGCCTTGTTGAGCATGGCCAGGATAACGGGCTTGTTCACCGCGCCGTGAAGTTGCTCGGGCAGCTTTATCCGCCCACGCTCGATCTCCCGTACGCCGGCGATCAGCGATGCCACCTGCCGAGCGGCCTGCATTCGCCTGGACAAGTCCCCGCGGGACAGGTCCGTCACAATGACCCGAAGCGCATATTGATATGCCTGTGACCACGCTTCCGGCGTATCGCTTTGGGGCGATTGCATGAGGCGGCTTCGCGTGATGACCAGCGGCCGGGGATTGACCAGGGGAATGGAGCTTTCTTCCTTGAACATCCCTTTTCGCGCCGGATCGACCAGACCGGTGACCGTGAGGGTCACATCCTCCAGCGGCCGGCGGGCGAGGAAATCCGCCAGCAAACCGCTGTCCAGGCGCACGACTTGGCTGACCGAGGCACCGGCGGGCAGACATCGCGGCGCGGGCCACTCCACCGCGGGGATGCCCGTGAATTGCTCCTTGGCGCCCGGGGAGGCCGCCACCCGTAGGTTCATGACGGGGCGAAACAAGCCCCAGTCCCCCAGCGGAAAGTCCACCTTGGAGATATTGGCGATCTCCGCCTCGATCTCGATGGGTTCTCCTGGGGCAAAGAAGCTCTTGGCCGTTTTGAGACGGATTGCAACGAACTCCTGGGGATGGGTCGCCATCCGGAAGGCATCCGGGGGCAGTTGTTCCACGGCCTGGCGAACCTCCTGGGAGCCTGGAACGGGGGGCAGATCGACTTTTTTCTGCTGGGCAAGCGCCGCCAGTCTGCGATAGGTCAATCCATTGCGCATCGCCCCCGCCACGGCAAGGAGGGTTTCTCGTCCGGCGTCCTCCTGCCCGGCTGCATAGCGAGCCTCGGCCAGCAAAACGGCGGCAAAGGCGTCGGCGGTCTTGAGTTTCTCCAGGCGATCCATCCCGGAGGACAACAATTCCGCCTGACCGCTCATCACCTCCGCGGCGCCCAGAAGACGCTGGATATTAGGCGAGTCTGAATTCACCCCTGCCGCCCGCCGGGCGTAGCCCAGGATCTCCCGCGGGGTGGTGTCCGTGGCGATCAGAAAACTGGCCACCTCCGCGGCAACCTGGGGCGAAAGGCTGTTGGGATCCCCCTGGCCATAGCCAGCCAACATGCGCTGGGCGAGTTGGTCGGCCTGGTCGGCCTGGCCCAATCGGCGGTAGGCCTCGACGATCAGCGGAATGATCCGGCGGTCCCCGGCCAGGTTGCTTGGAAGGGAATCATAGACCCCGATGGCCTTGGGGTATTCCTCGGCATCCAGGATGACAACAAGGTATTGGGAGACCTGCTCGGCGCTGAGCTTGTCATTGGACTGTTTGCCAAGCTCCCAGCCCAGGTCCAGGAAGGTCAACGCCTGTTTGTGAAGGCCCAGGTAGTTGAGGGTGAAGCCCAGGTTGAAGACCACCTGCATACTGCGGGGATTGGCGCGGAAAGACGGCAACAGGGCCTTGGCGCTATCGGTGGGTTGGGGATTTACGGCAAGGGAAACTTGGGCCTGGGCAGCCTGGGCACAGTACGGATCGAGTTGCATCGCCTGGGAAAAAAGCCCCATGGCCTGTTCCTTCTGCTCCGATCGCAGGAACATTTCCCCCAACATGACGGCTGCCTCGGCCCGCAAAGCGGCGGGGGTCTGCTCCTTGGACAGAATCGACTCCAGGAACGCCCTTTTCTCGTCCGGCCGTTTCAGCGCCACGGAACCCAGCCGAAGGTAACGGATCCCCAGGGCATGATCTTGGGGATTGGCGATTAAGCACCGCCCGACTAGCTCCGCGGCGGCTTCCAGGTTGCGCTGGTCTTGCTGAATGCTCCCCAGCAGGCGGGCGTTGTGAAGATTTCCAGGCTGGAGCCTTTCGGCAAGACCGGCCAATGCCTGAAGCCGCTTATCGCGTCCCTGCTCCAGGGAAGTGGAATTCATCAGCGTCAAGGCCGACTGCCGCAAGCTCCCAGCCGCCAGCAAGTCCTCCTCGCTGGGCGCCGTGGATGTCGCCGGCGCCGAGGCGCTGGTGGGCGAGGAAGTCGTCCCCTTCGACTCCAAGGCAGGCGCGGAGGCCGCAGGCCCGTCGATCGACTGGGGCCACGCCCACGCCGTCCACAGGCAGATCCATGCGCAGATCAATCCGACGGTTCTCATGGCCTCATCCCTGCCCGCTGCCTGGGGTGGCGACTGGCGCTATTGCCCGCCGGGCTGGATCGTCAGGGTTTGCGTCTGATCGCCGCGGCGGATGACCAGGCTGATGGGCTTCTTGGCGTCGGCGGTGATGGAGCCTTCCAGGACCTGCTTTATCGCCGCAGCCGTGGTCACCGGCTGGTCGTTGGCGCTGACGATCAGATCGCCCTGCTGCAAACCGGCCTTTCCCGCGGGCAGGTCCGCGCGCACCAACACCGTTAACAATCCCGCCACGGCCCCCAGGGGCGAGCGGTCAAAGTACTGGTCCAGCACAACCTTCTCGCGGACCAGGAAACCCAGTTTCTGATTCAAGTACCGCTTGGCTTCCTGGGGCATGGAAGGCATCGGCGCCGGGGTGACTTCGATGGTCTTGGCCTCGCCCATTCGGCGGACGGCCAGGCGGATGGGTTGGCCCGTCGCAAGGCGAAGCAGCTTGGCGCTGAAATTCGCCGCCGTCAGTTCCGGGGTGGGCAGGACCTCGATGTCCTGGTCGTTGATGCCCACGATGATGTCGCGGTCCTGCAAACCCGCCTTCGCGGCGGGCTGATCGGGGATGACCTGGTCGGCCATCACGGCGGGCTTGTCCAGCTTCTGGATGTCGGCGACTTCCTTGGGCACCGGGGCGAAGGTCAGCACGCCGATCCAGGGCAGGCGCCTGGCCTGAGCAGGGGACGTGGGGATGTTGCCCAGCACGTGTCCGAACTCCTCCACGGGCCAGAAGAACGCCGCCTCCTCCTGCCCGCGCAGGGCGATCGTGCCGGACATGTTGTCCAGCACCGCGTCAAAGGAGTTGTAGCTCCCCTGCTCTCCGCCCCGCAGGGCGACGGTGCCACGCATGTTGGAGAAATACGACTCATGGGCCATGAACCGCTGCGTGGCGACCAGGCCCACGGCCAATCCCTCGGCATTGAACACCGGCGAACCGTAACTGCTGAGGCGTCCGCCAGTGACATAGACCAGCGGCTGAGGCACGCGGATGACGGACGAGACATATCCGCCGCCGACGAAAGGCTGGAAACCCGTGTCCGAACCCATCACGCCGACGGAGGCCACCAGGCTGCCTGCCGAGACGTTGGCCTTGGAGGCAAACTGCACCACGCCCCAGGCATGGGGTTCCATCGCCCGGAGGAAACCGATGCCCGTCTCCGGATCGATCCCCAACAGTTCGGCCTTGACGGTCTTGTCCGGCGCCTGGAGGGGACGGAGCACGAAGTCCTTGAGCGTCTCGCTGGACAGGCGGCGGTCCAGTGCCAGCGTGATGAAGATGGCCGACGGCTCGGTGGCGATGCAGACGGCGGGGCCTTCGATCGCCTGGCTGCCCATTTCGTCCTGCATGGCACATCGAAAGACCGCCAAGGCGGAGGTCTTGTCCTTGGCATCGGCCAGCATCTTGGACATGTCCGCGCGCGACAGCGGCGCCAGCAGCGCCAAGGCCGCGGCCATAATGGTCAGTAACCTGCTCATAAGGATTCCTTTGCCCCAATGGGCGGTGGAGTCTCTTTTGGGTTTTATCCCGCCCGCCTGCGCACGACGCGCCGGGCGGCAATACACAATAATCTATCCGTTACGGCGGCGTCCATCGGCAACCGCTCGAATCACCCGGCGTGCCCGCCAGCTCGGTCCGCTGGAGGGAGGCAAGCGCCGCAACAACGCCAGAAAAACCAATCCCGCCGCGGCGATTCCCATCGCCTCGTACTGGTTGTGCGTCAGGACGCCCGCGGCCAGGTCGTGGGCATTCTGGTCCCGGATGCCCTCCTCCAGGAACCTCACCATCGGATACAGCGTCGCCAGGAGGGCGAAGACCTGCCCCTCGCGCGTTCGCAGCCGATGGAAACACAGGAGAATCACCGTCAGCAGCAGCGCCCCGACAATGGAAAGCAACTGCGCCGGTTTGACCGGTAGGGACCGGGTGGCCTCCGCCAGGGCGAAAAGGTCCTCCTGGAGGTAGGCGTTGGCGTTGCGGCGCTGTTGGTCGTCCAGCCGAGCGTCGCCATCCGTGTCGAACTTCGACAGCAGCCACCCCCGCCGTGCCCGCATGTAGGCCTGGGCCTCCGGCCAATTCAACTGCCCGTCACCGTTGGCGTCAAAGTGCGCGACCGCCTCGGCCCAGTTCTCGCTGCCGGCCAGCATTCCGCCCGTCCGCTTGGACCCGTCAATCCACTCGGCCTGGCTGATCCGTCCGTCGCCGCCGGCGGTAACGTGGAAGGCCTGCTGCCAACGGGCTTCCTCCAGCAGGACCGCCAGTTGGTCGCACTCCAGACGGCCGTGGAGGTATTTCGGCGGCCAAAGCCGCTGGGAGCCAAAGACATCCCGAAGCCGCTCGTTGGGCTGGACCATCCCCGCATGGAACTGGTGGGAATACGGAGGGGAAGGATCCTGCCAGGCGGAGGAGAAGGGCATCGCCCGATCGGTGAGCTTGATGAGGGGCTTGCTGTACATGGGGAATCGCATCCCCAGTGCCCATTGATCCGCACAGACGGCCCCAAAACAGCAACCATTCAGCAGGCAGCCCGCGCGGCCGAAAGCCAGGCCCAGCATCATGCTGGCGGCCATGATGTCCAGATACCGCCGCACGGGCAGCTTCCTGGCCCACAAGTACACCGCCACCAGGACCGTGGCCAGGATCAGGCCGCCGTGGTAAATCAGCCCGCCGGAGGTGATGTCCAGCATGTCCGTCAGCGAGGCCGACCCGTCGGCGAACTGGTCGCTCCAGTGCTGGATGATGTAGGCGATCCGCCCGCCGACGATGCCGCCGATCAGCGCAAGCATCCCGATCTTCGTGACGACGTCGGGATCCTCGCCGCTTCGCCTCGCCCGCCACCTCGCCAGGTAGATGCCCCCCAGAAACCCCAGCACCAGCATTATTCCGTAACCGAAGATGCGCAGCGTGATGCTCCTGGCGGGAAGCTCCAGCGTGAACAGTTCCAGGATGATCTGTCGCATCGCGGTGCCTCGATGCCTCGGCGACGACTACGGAGGGCTCAGCGGGCGGTTCTTCCCGTCCACCAACACGATCCTGGGCTTGACCGCATCTGCTTGCTCGATAGGCACATACCCAAAGGCCATGATGATGACCTGGTCCCCGACATCGACCAGCCGGGCGGCTGCGCCATTGATGCAGATCGTCCCGCTGCCGGGGGCGCCTTCCATGACATAGGTTTCGAAACGCTCCCCGTTGGCCAGGTCGGCCACCAGCACGCACTCGCCGGCCTTGAGATCAGCGGCGTCCATCAGCGCGCGGTCGATGGTGACCGAGCCGACGTAGTCCACGCAGGCGTCGGTGATCGTGGCCCGGTGAAGCTTGGCTCGCAGCATCTTCAACAACATGGGCACTCAAACCTTTCCCGTAAGTCATTCGTCGAAACCGCGACGGGGTGTGCATCCTACGGACCCACCAGCACGTTGTCTATCAGCCGGGTGGTCCCGAAATTCACCGCCAAAGCCACCAGCACCGCGCGCTTGGTAGTTCGTACGTCCGTCAGGTCCGCCGGATCGACGATTTGTATGTAGTCAACCACGCCCTCGGGAGCATGAGTGGCCAGGTGTTCCCGGATGGTCGCGACGACCTCCTCCGTGGGAGGGCGGCGGCGGCGGATCAGACTGGCGACCATCTCCAAAGCGCCCCACAGCGATGTCGCCTGCTTGCGATGTTCGGCGGACAGATAAGTGTTCCGGCTGGATACCGCCAGACCGTCACCGTGGCGGACCGTCGGGCAGACGACGATCTCCACGGGATAATTCAGGCCCAACGTCATCCGGCGGATGACCACCGTCTGCTGGTAATCCTTGGCGCCGAAAAACGCCTTGTCGGGCGCGACGATATTGAAGAGCTTGGCGACCACGGTGGCCACACCGGTGAAATGGCCCGGTCTGCTGCGGCCGCACAGGTTGGCGTCCAGCTTCCCAACGCTCACCTCCGTCAGCCACCCCGGCGGATACATCTCCTCTGTTTCGGGCATGAACACCGCATGCACGCCGTTGTCCCGGCAGAGGGCCAGGTCCGCCTGCGGGCTGCGCGGGTAGCGGGCAAGGTCCTCTTGGGGTCCAAACTGCGTGGGATTGACGAAGATGCTGGCCACCACAAAGTCGCAGGCCGCCGCCGCCTGGAACAGGCTGGCGTGCCCCTCGTGCAGGGCGCCCATCGTGGGGACCAGGGCAATGGTCTTGCCCTCCGACCGCGCCGAGGCGACGTGGCGGCGGATGTCTTTGATTGTATTGGCTATAATCGGTTCCACATCCATTCCCTATCGTGTTGCCGCCGTCCCGGCGGGCAGTCGGCTGCGAACCTCCGCCAGCAGTTCCGCGCGGGCATCGGCCCAGCGCAGGTCCGTCTTGTCGCAATCGACGACAACAACGGGACAGCCCAACGAATCGACCAGGTTATTGTACGCCCTTCGCGCCGCCGCCAGGAAGCCGGTGGTCATCGACCGCTCGAAAGCCCTGCCCCGCTCGGCGATGCGATACAGCAGCGTCGCCTCCCTAGCGTCCATGGCAACGGCCAAGTCCGGCGGATGGACTAGCGACTCCATGCGCCCGGCGATCGAATCGTAGAGCCTCAGGTCCTCGGCGGAAAGCCGGAGTTGGGCATAGATGCGGTCCTGGCAGAAGCCGTAGTCGCTGACAAACTGGCCCCGCGCTGGCCAGTCGGAGCGACGAAGCTGCGCGACGCGCGACAGCAGGAAATAGAGCTGCGCGGGCAGGCGCGCCGAATCCTGCCCGGCATAGGAGTCAGCCAGGAACGGGTTGCCGGCATAGTCCTCGGCGATCAGCCCCGCGGGCAGTTCGCCGGCCAGGTGACGGGCGAGGGTGGTCTTTCCCACCGCCGGAGGCCCCAGGATGCTGATCAGCGTCGCGTTCACCGGTCCGCCTCCGCCTCGGCCAGCAGTTGCGCAACCGTCTTGCCCAGGATGGGATGCACCAGATGGGGCGCGATCTGCGCCAGCGGCCGCAGGACGAAAAGTCGCTCGTGCATCCGAGGATGCGGGATGGTCAAGTCCGGGCTTTCCATCACCCTGTCGCCGATCATGAGGATATCCAAATCGCAGGTCCTGGCGCCCCATCGTTGCTCCAAACGACGGTCTCGTCCCAGCGCCTTTTCGATTTCGTGCAGGGTTGCCAACAGGTCGCCCGGCGAGAGGTCCGTTTCGACCTCCACGGCAGCATTGAGGTAAGGGCCTTGTCCCGCCGGGCCACCCTGGGCCGGTGTCTCGAGGAAATCCGATACCCGCCTGACGAAGATCCGCCCGCCTTCGCCCAGCATCTCGACGGACCGGCGCAGCGTCGCATGGCGGTCGCCAAGGTTTCCGCCTAGCGCGATGTAGGCCGTCACCAGGGGCATCGTCAACCGGTCAAGGCCCCTTGGGGGGCGATTGTTTCCTGGCCAGAAGCCCGGCGCCGACACCGATGTTGGCGTAAACTCGCTCGGGGGCACTGGCCAACGTGGACATCCATTGCCCCAACGGTTCCATCCTGCCTTCCTTGGCCAGCATCATCCCGATGAGATAGCAATCCATCCAGCCGTAGTCGCCATTGGGGGTCTTGGCCATCGCCAGGGCCTCTTGGACATCTCCCAACCGCAGACGCAGGCCCAGCAAGGCCGGTTTTCCCGAGGCCGAGAAACTGCCCACCTCCAGGCGGAAAGGCTCTTCGCTGCCCTCCGGGATGGCCAGCACATCCTGCATACTCTTGCGGGCGCCGGCGAGGTCCCCAATTTTAAGCTTCGCCATCGCCACAGCCGCATAGGATATTCCTTTGGCCAAGGAATCGCTGTCCTTGCCGGCGGACTGCTCCGCCAGCGAGAAGGCCCTGTCCACCCCGGCCTGCTCGCCACGATCGGCCATTGCCTCCGCGACGGCGACGTACGCCAGGGCCTGCTGCACGAATGCCTCCTGCCGACCGGCGAACCGCAGCGCATCCTCCAGGTTGCCTCGGTGTGCGAAGGCGGCGGCCAAGCCCGTCAGGATCTCCTGCACCTTGTCCGTCTCGGGTTGTTCGTCGGCGCCGTCCTTGGCGGAGTCGTTGGAGATGACCGTCCCGATCTTGGCCATCGCTTCGGGCATATAATCCTTCAACCGCTTCTCGGGGATCTGTTCGGCTATCGCCTTGGCCTTGTCCATGTTTTCGGCCATGGCATATTTCTTGGCGATCAGGACATAGACCCTGCTACGCAAGCCCGGATCGGTGACCAACGCCGCGACTTCCTCGGCCGAAGCCAGGCGGCCCTTGCCGCATAGGACCGATACGGCGCGCCAAAGACCGTTGTCGTGGATCCTCGACTCAGTGATCTGATCGGCGACGGCCTTGATGGCGGAAACGTCACCGGCTCTGGCATGACCCAGTATGATTGACGAGAATATCTCGGATCGCATCGGATCTTCGAGCTTCTTCGCCGCAGCCGCGGCGCCCTGATAATCGCCCGCGTCGGCCCGGGCGATGCCCATCAGCTTGGCCACCTCGTCCTTGGCCTCGACATCCGGAAGGGCGTCGATCTCCGCCTCGGCGCGGAGAAACCAGGACTCCGGGACGTTGGGATCGCCGACCGGCAGAGCCGCCGCGGCGGTCGTCGGCTGGGTGGTGGGGCAACTGCCACAGCAAGCGGGTTTGGACGCAGCGCTGCACTTACCGCTCGACTTGCAGCATTCGCCGGCCGGTTTGCTGGTTGCACAGCAATCCCCGGCCGGCTGGGAGGTCGCACAACAACCGCCGGCCTTTTTGTCCACCGGGCAGACGCTCGAAGTCCCCGGCTGGACCGCCGGACAGGACACGCCCGTCTTGAGTTGATCCAATCCGGTTTGGTCGGCGGCGCCAACCGCCCCAGCCGCCAGTAACACAACCGCCACTACCCATGTTGCCGTCTTCATTTTTTCACCTTTTCCAATCGCCCCCTGTGGGAACGTTCCTTAGCTCTTGGTCTTGACGATACGGTTCATCGCCTCGGCGAGAACGTCGTCGGGATACGTCAGCGAGATGCGGAAGAAGCCCTCGCCCCATTGTCCGTAACCCAGCCCGGGCGTGACGATCACGCCGGTCCGCTCCAGCAGGTCGGCGGCGAAGGCGGCGCTGGAGCCGCGGTACTTTCCCGGCACCGGCGCCCATACATAGATCGTCGCCTTAGGCTTCTCCAGGTTCCATCCGCTGGCGTTGAGGGCGTCGATCACCAGGTCACGCCGCTTCTGATAGACGGCGTTGATCGGCGGGACGATCCGCTCGTAGGAATCCAGCGCCTTGGCGGCGGCGAACTGGATGGCCCGCAGTGTGCCGTTGTCGCTGTTGTCCTTGACGGCCCGCAGGCCCCGCACCGCCGAGGCGTTGCCGGCAAGGAAACCCACCCGCCAGCCGGTCATGTTGAAGGCCTTGGACAGGGAGAAGAACTCCACGGCCACCTCGTCGGCGCCCTCCACCTGAAGGATGCTGGGGGCCTGGTAACCGTCGTAGGTGTTCTCCCCATAGGCGTTGTCGTGGCATATGAGGATATTGTTCCGCCGGCCGAACTCCACGGCCCGGCGGAAAAAGTCCAGGTCCGCCACCGCGGTGGTGGGATTGTTGGGGTAGTTGAGCCACAGGACCTTCGCCAGGCGGCGGACTTCCAACGGAATGGCGTCGAAGTCCACCAGGAAACCATTGGACCGCAGCAGCGGAACCTGGTAGGTCACGGCGCCGGCGAACACGTGGCCGATGTTGTAGGTGGGATAGCCCGGACTGGGGGCGATCGCCAGGTCGCCGGGGTTCAGCACGGCCAAGGCGAACTGGGCGATGGCGTCCTTGCTGCCGGAGGTGGTGACGACTTGGTCTTCCCGCAGCGTCACGCCATAGCGCCGCTTGCAGAAATTCCGCACCGCCTGGGGAAACTGCTCCACGGGCACGTCGCAGCCGTAGCGGTGGCGGTTGGCGTCGGCGGGGTCGCGGACGGCGCGACAAAGTTCCTCTACGACCGGATCGGGCGTGGGATTGTCCGGGTCGCCGATGGCGATGCGAATGACCTTCACGCCGCGTGCCCGCGCCTCGGCCTCCACACGCCGCAGGTCGGCAAATAGGTAAGGCGGAAGCTTCTTAAGACGTCCTGACAGCTCCATGTCCATCCGTCTGGCCTTTGAAGGGTTGTGGGGCATTGTATCAATTCCAGGCCGGAGAGCAATTGGCTGGACCACCCTTCCCTTGCGGCCTTGGAGGGGTATCATTCCGGTCAGGAGACGCGTATCGGCGAAGACACCGCCCTGTATTCGCCTCGTATGACGCTGCCAGACCCATGAACAGCACACAACGACTTCTGGCCTGCCTGAAAGGCCAACCCACCGATCGCGTTCCGATCAGCACCTATGAACTGGTCGGCTGGAACAGCCGGGCCTGGGAGAATCTCGAGCCTAGCTACCGCCGGCTGATGGACTTCATCCGCGCCCACACCGACTGCATGTACATGACCGACGTGCCGGTGCCCAACGCCGCCCAACGGGCCTGGGACGTGGAGACCAACCGCTGGGACGAAGGCGGCCAGCACGTCACGCGCGGCGTCATCCACGCCCCCGGCCGGGACCTGACCGTCGTCAGCAGCTACAGCGACAACGTCAAGACCGTCTGGCGCCGCGAGCACCTCGTCAAGAATCTCGACGATCTCCGCGCGTACCTGGACCTGCCCTGGGAGCCGGGCGAAGCGGACTTCGGCGAGCTTCAACGGGCCTGGGGGGAACTGGGCGAGGACAAGGGCCTACCGCTGGTGACCATCGAGGATCCGCTGTGTGAACTGGCCGAGGCGTTTGAGTTCGGCGACTTCATGGTCCACATGATGACCGAGCCGGAGGCGATGTTGGCGGCGATGGACCGCCTGCACGAGCGTCACCTAGCCGTGCTGCGGAAGGCCCTGGCTGGTCCGGTTAAAAACGTCGTCTTCCGCATCGCCGGCCCGGAATACGCCACGCCGCCCTACCTTCCGCCTGAAATGTTCCGCCGCCTGGTGACCCGCTACGACGGCCAGTACATCCGCATGATCCGCCAGGCCGGGGCCTTCAGCCGCATCCATTCGCACGGAAAGATCGCCCGCGTGCTGGATCAGATCGACGAGATGGCGCCCGACGCGCTGGACCCAGTGGAACCCCCGCCCGACGGCGACATCGACATCCCGGAGCTGAAGCGCCGCCTCGGGTCGCGGATTTGCCTGATGGGAGGCATCGAACTGAAACATCTGGAGACGCGCGATGGGAACTTCGTCGCCGAGCTGGTACGACAAACCGTCCAGGCCGGAAAGGCGGTCGGGCGGTTTGTGATCATGCCGACGGCGGCCCCGATCAACATCCCGTTATCCCCCAAGACCGAGGCCAACTTCATCCGTTTCATCGAGACGGCGCTGGAGGCCGGCCGATACTGAATCCAAGGCGCAGCCCATGAATCCACGTTTTCAGGTGATGGGATTTCAGCTTGACGTCGCAAGGCAGATCGAGCGGCCGGAGGTCCTGTTCTCCGCCGTCCGTGGCACGCACAAGCTGGGCTACAACACCGTCCAGCTCTACCTGGAAGACGCCTACGCCTTCCCGCGACATCCCCGTATCGGCCGTCCACACGCCTACAGCGTTGAGGTGATGCAAGAATTGCAGCGTCTCTGCGCCTCCCAGGGCCAGGAACTGATACCGGTCTTTCCCTCCCTGGGCCACGGCAGCTACATCACGGGCAAGGAAGGCTACGCGGACTACGACGAAGGCCGCGGGAGGGGCAAGCTCACCGGCTGCCTCAGCCCCAGTTTTCCGGAGACCTATACGTTATTACAGGAACTCTACGAGGACTGGTGCCTCCACATCCCCGGCCGATACCTGCACGTCGGCCTGGATGAGAGCGATGCGATGGGCCAGTACCACATCCGCACGCATGGCGCGGAGGGCTTCGACCCCGCCGGGATGTTCGCACAACACTGCAACCGCCTCAACGCCATCGCCCGCTCCCTGGGGCGACGCATGATCCTGTGGGGGGACATGTTCTACTACATTCCGGCGGCCATCCCCGCCATTGACAAGGACATCATCGTCGCCGACTGGTACTACTATCCTTTCCAGGACACCCCGGCCGTCGAGCTTTTCGGGTTCCGCAAGCTGGATTCCTCGCGAATCCTCCGCCAGGCCGGTTTGGAGGTCTGGGGCATCCCCTCCATCTGGCCCAACTGCCCATTCCCCGACATCCGCGACCGTTGGCGCAACTTGCGGGATTGGATGCGATACGGCCAATCCGTCGGCCTCAACGGAATCATCAACACCGAATGGGAAAACAGTTGGGGATTCCCCGGCACGACGGATTTGTTGTTCCGCATGTTCGGCAGAATGTGCGCGGGTGAACTTCCCCAGGACGTGGAGACGGCCGCCGCGGAGGTTTTCACGGGCTTGTCGAGCCACCCCGCCGCAGGCAGCCTGGCCGGCGACCTGCTGCGACTGGGCCGGTATCACTTCACGGCTTATCGCAATCGAAAGGCCATCCACGACAAGCCCGAGAGAACGATCAGCGCCTATTCCCCGCGACGAGCGGAATTTCGGCGGAACCGTGACGACCTGGAGGGCATGTTTGGGGATATCAACGACGTGCTTAAACAAGCCCGCGATGATTCCTCCAGGGGCATCCTCAAGGCCGTCCAGCTCAGCCACCAGACCCTCCGCCTGTTCTGGAAGAGTCATGCCCTCCTTTCCGAGGCCGCCGCCCGGGCCACCGGCGACTCCACCGCCGAAGGCGTCGCCCCCGAAACGCTCCTGGAACTGGCGGGGCAACTCGAACGGTTCGCCACGGACTATTGCCTGCACTGGGAGGAGGTTCGCTTTGCCGATCAGCCGCGACCCATTGTCGAATGGGCACGCCGGACGGCAACGGCGCTGCGCCAGTGGGCGCCGGGCCTGGCTGAATCACCGCAACGGAATCCACTCCTGGCCACGCCACGCTTGGAGGCCGTGCTGCACTGCCGGCGGCCGGCGCTGCCTTTGGTGTTCGTAACCCTGCGATGGGCCGATGGGACGTCCCAGGAGAACCTGGACGTGATGATCCCCTTTGAGCCCGCCTACACCTTGCCGGACAAGGCGTGGGCACAGTCTTCCGTTCATGTTCTCCCCCGGCAGGAGATGCCGCAAAGCGTCGAATTCACCGTCAGGCATTACGGCCAGGTGGGCATCGGCAAGGTGTCCCTCCTGTGGCGTGGCCGGAGCCAGGAATTCCGCCTGGCGTGCACCGAGGGCACGCACATCAAGGCAGCCGGGAGCGTAACGTGGCTAGGTCCCACCCACGCGATACCGGGAGACCCCTTGACCAGGCCCGACGCCGACAAGGCGCGGTTTGAACCGCTCCCGCCAACCAGGTAAGGCGACTTTCGCGAGCAATGCCCCGGACCCCCTCCCCCGCGATTTGAGGCTTTGGGATCTGCTGATGCCTTTACATCAGCGGGGCGGGCAGGGGATAATCTTTATCTGGAATTCCCGCGGCCCATTTGGGTGGCCGCCGGTGTCCTCCTTGCGAGGTCGTCGTTGGAACTAAGTATCACATTGGAAGACCCTTTGCGACGAGGGGTGCTGTTTGGGCCGGCGGACCAGCATTTGAAGATGATCCGCCAGGCCATGGACGTGCAGATCTTCGCCCGGGAAGGCCAGGTCAAGATCACGGGGGGGGCCAAGAACGTCTCCCGGGCGGCGGCGATCATCGCGGAGCTTCAACGGGCGCTGCGCGAAAAAGGCCACGTGACGTCCTCCCAGGTGGATGAGGCAATCGGCTCGGCTGCGGATCGCCAGGAAACGGCAGCCGGCGAGGGGGTGGACGTCTACGTCGCCGGGCAGATGATCAAGCCCAAGACACCGGGCCAGCGGCGCTACCTGGAGGCGATACAGTCGCAAGACCTGGTCTTTTGCACCGGTCCGGCGGGTACGGGTAAGACCTACCTGGCCGTGGCCATGGCGGTTCATCTGCTGAAGCATGAGCGGGCCAAGCGGCTGATCCTGGTCCGCCCAGCCGTCGAAGCGGGGGAAAAGCTGGGATTCCTCCCCGGCGACATGCAGGCAAAGGTGAACCCCTACCTTCGGCCGCTCTTCGATGCCCTGCATGACATGATGGAGTATGACCAGATCCGCCGGTTCATGGTCAACGACCTCATCGAGGTCATCCCCCTGGCTTTCATGCGCGGCAGAACGCTCGACGACTCCGTAATCATCCTGGACGAGGCCCAAAACACAACGGTGGCCCAGATGCTGATGTTCCTGACCCGCATGGGCCACGGTTCCAAGATGATCGTCACCGGCGACGACAGCCAGGTGGACCTGCCCGACGGCGTCACCAACGGCCTGCTCGACGCCCAGGACCGCCTCTCGGGCATCACGGGAATTGCCTTCGTCCGCCTCGACGAGCAAGACATCGTTCGGCACCGGCTGGTGCAGGCCATCGTGGGGGCATACGCCTCTCGAAACGCCCGATCGCAGACCCCTCGCCGGGGCGAAAATGGCAATGTCGACAAGTCATCACCTCGGGCTGACTAACCGATAGAGTGACGTAACCATCATGTTTGCATGGCGTTCTAAAAAAACCGCCCGCCAGCGGAGGTTGGAGACCCACCGCGGCCCATCTGTCAATGGGGCGTCGGCCTGGAGGCGTTTCTTGGCCGCCGGGGGGGCGGGTTCGCTACTATTGGTGGTGGTTTTTTACACCGGCGTGCTGGTGATGGACGCCTGGCCCCCCGACCCTCTGCCCTACCGCCTGGGACAGTATATCCCCAACGACATTTATGCCAGCGTGAGTTTCGAAGTGCCCTCCCAGCGGCTTCTCAGCGAGGCACTGGACAATGCTCGCAACACCACGGCGGTGACCTTCCGGCTCAATAAAACGTTGGTCGACGAGATCATCGCATCACTGGAGGCCTTGCCTGGAAAACTGGCCTCCACCAGTCAACCGGCCCAGGTGGATGCCGAGGCACAGAGGCAATTCGGTCTGTCCGGTACCGAGTCGCTCCAGGTCTGGCGGAGCTACACCCAGCCAGCCCGACGAGACGCCTACGCCAAACAGCTTCAGCGCCTTCGGGAGGCGCTGTCGGAAACCCCCATTGTCCGGGGCGAAGAATTGGAACGAAGCACCAGTCAGTTCTGGCTGGCCCGGGACGATGGAAGGGAACAGAAACACGCCTCCTCCCTAATCAGCCTGGGCAAGATCGATGCCGTCAACTACGAGGTCTCCCGACTGGCCAGGCTTGTCGATCCCGCGATCGCCGAGAACGTCAAGAGCTATCTGCTGGACGTGTTTGCCAAGAACCGACCGCTATATGTCTACGATGCCGAAGGCACCGAGCAGGACGTCAAAGACAGGCTCAACGCCATCGCCGCCGATCCCCCCAAGGAAGCCTACCAGGCCGGACAGCGCCTCGTCCGGGCCAGCCGACGCGAAGGGCCTTCCGGGCGGGCGATCAATCGCCTGGGCGCATCGGAACTGGACCTGCTGGCCGCCGAGCATCGGGCCTACCGCCACAGCCAGGAAACCCGCTCACCCTGGTTGCCTTGGGGCGAAATCGGTGGCAGGGCTGCCATTCTGGCGCTCATCACGGCCCTGCTATGTGTCTATGTGACCCATCAGCAGCCGCGAACCGTGCGAGACCACCTGCACGGAACGGTATTGGTGGCGATGCTGTTGACGATGCTGGCAGCCGGCAAGGCCATGGTGACGATACTGGGATGGAATCCGCACGTGGTGGTGTTGCCGGTCCTGATGACCGCCACCGTGCTGGCCATCGCTTATGAGCAGAGGTTTGCCTTCGTCGTCGGGGCCATCCTGGCCGTGCTGGTAGTGCTGCAACTGCGGCTGGGCATGGGGATGTTCATCATCCTGCTGTCGGGGGTAATGATCGTGGCCTTCCGACTTCGCGAGATCCGACGTCGCAGCCGCCTGATCGAAGTGGCCGCGGTGGCGGCGGTGGTGGTCCTGGCGGCGGTGACGGCGGAAGGGTTGTCGACCGCTGTCGGTGGAAAATTCATTCTCATCGACGGGTTGTGGGCGGCGGGCTTTGCACTGCTGGTGGGATTTCTCGTCCATGGCCTCCTGCCGGTCATCGAGCGGCTGTTCGGGGTCGCCACCAGCCTGACGCTGCTGGAGTGGTGCGACGCCTCCAAGCCGTTGCTGAAACGACTGGCGATGGAAACCCCCGGCACGTACAACCATTCGCTGCAACTGGGGGCCATTTGCGAGGCCGCCGCCGACGCCATCGGGGCGCGCGGGCTGCTGGCGCGCGTGGGCGCCTACTATCACGATGTGGGCAAGATCAACAAACCCGACTACTTCGCGGAAAACCAGACGGGAGGACCCTCCAGGCACGCCAAGCTATCCCCCGCGATGAGCCTGTTGATCATCATCGCCCACGTCAAGGACGGCCTGGAACTGGCCAGGGAGTACGGGCTTCCCTCGGTGCTGCACGAGTTCGTCTCGACGCACCACGGCACGACGCTGGTACAATATTTCTACGCCGCCGCGTCCCAGGGGCGAAAGGCCGCCGCCCAGCGCCCCCCCAATGAGGTGGAGTTCCGCTACCCCGGACCCAAACCGCGCACGAAGGAATCGGCCATCCTCATGCTGGCCGACGCGGCGGAGTCCTCCGTACATTCCATTTCCGAACCGACCCCCGGCCGGATCGAAAACCAAGTCCACACCATGGTCAACCGCCGCCTGATGGACGGTCAACTCGACGAGTGCGACCTGACGCTCAAGGAAGTCCACAAGATCGAGCTTTCGCTGATCCGTAGTCTCTGCGCGATGTATCACATTCGCGTGTCGTATCCGACTCCCGCCGGGCGAAGGCCCTCGGCGGCGGAACTCCTTGCCGCAAGGCAGCAGGCTGGAAAAACCGAACCCGCGCGCCCCGAGGCATCCGAGGGCAGTCCGGCCATGGAAGAAGCTTGAGCCGCCACAGACCTGCCTACCAGACTGGCTCGGCACGTCGGGTAGACCTTGCCAGAACCACCGAGGCCAGGAACAGAAGCAGGAAGTAGTAGAACGTCGGTCCGTAAGCATCGAGGCGGTCGGCCCAGTCTTTACCAACCTCGGTGGACCGCCCAGCCAACCAAGCCGCGACGGTGGAAACCGCCCCGCCGTTGCCCCAAAGGCAAACCAACGCGGCGACCGCCAGCCCAACGGCCCAGCGACGCCCGGCAGCACCGGCCTGACCTGAGAAGATCATCATCCAGATGCCCATGCCGGCAATGAGTCCGACGGCGGCATGGTGCTCCCAGGTCCGCTGGTTCAACAGCATCATGGCCAGTACCACCATCGCGTAATGCGGCAGGCGCCTGGGATCGTCGCGAGGCAACTTGCGCCAACCGATCGCCCAGGCCATGGCGGCCACGATGCCTAATTGCAGGACTCTCACCACTAGCTTGGCCCCCCAACCCGGCAGGGCCAGCAGCGTGATCCACCCGTGTTCTTGCTGGGAGGGGTAGGGATGGTCATCGGGGCCCCAGTAGATGTCTCCACCCGGTCCATCGAGCAAGTACCGCCCCATGACGCCCGATATGGACTGGTTGACGTGAATGGGGTACCAACTGCCCTCGATGAGTCCGGGGCGGATGAGGTTTTCCCACCAGGTTTGCGTCAGCGTCCCGCAGCGGGCTGGGCCCAGCAGCATGGAAGGCACGACGGCCAGGAAGATCACCATCGCCACCGCCGCCCCGGCCAGCAGCTTCCAGTTGCGCTGGTACAGCCAGTAGGCCAGGAACATCGCCGGGGTGAGCTTCAGACACACCGCCAGAGCCAAGGCGCCACCGGAGGCCAGATCCCACCCGCGGCGATACCACCACAGATGCGCCACCAGGGCGCCCAACACAAGGATGTTCGTGTTGCCGTGCTGGATGTCGGAAACGATGGGTTTGACAGCCCAGACCATGCCCAGGACGATTGCCCAGGGTGGAACCCCGTTGGAATCACCACGCCCCAGGCGGGCACAGACCCACACCGCCGCGGCTATGATCGACAGCTTCAGCATATTGAAGACCATCGTTGTGGCCCAGACCGGCAGATGGACCAAGGGCGTCAAAAGGATCACGATAAAGGGCATGTTGGGGTGCAGCGCCACACCACCCGGGACGGCCTGGCTGACGGGAAGATAGATGTTCTCGCCCGCCCAGAACCCCTGCACGGCCTTGCGCCAACGGCTGATCGCTCCTTTGGTCGATTTTTCCGGTGGTTCAACCACTGACTCCGCCGCGCCGGTCTGGGATATCGCCGAGGTCGGTTGGCGGCCTTGGGAAGTCCGTCGCATCGTGCCGTGCTGGAACTGCACCACGACGGCCAGCAGCCAGATGACCAACCCCGCCCACGCCGCGCGAAGCGCCCAGGCTTCCCTCTGGCGGCGGGAGAGGCTCCCGCGGGACAACGAGGAACGGTTGTCGTCGTTCATGGCCGTAACTCTAGTGGACTCGCCGCCCAGAGGCTAGTGGCCGTTTCGATGGACAGTCCCCCGCGATGCCGTTACTTTGGTGGCATGAAGGCTTCGCCGCGGAAAAAGCCCATCGTGCGGATCTGCTCCTCCCAACGCGCCTGCCGCGTGCCGCGAAAGCGACTGTCGCAACTGGCTGCCTTTGCCGCCGACGCGGAAGGCGCGCACCTGGCCGAGGTGGACGTCGCCATTGTCGATGGCGCGACGATCAGCGGTCTCAATCGGCGGTTCCTCCACCATCGCGGCACAACCGATGTGTTGAGTTTCGACCTGTCGGACTCCTCCGGGGGCATCATCGCGGAGATCGTCATCTGTGGCGATTTAGCCGTCCAACAGGGCAAGTTGCTTGGCTGCTCGCCGCAGCGGGAGATGATGTTGTACCTTGTCCACGGCCTGCTGCACTTGATGGGCTATGAGGACTCCTCCATCCGCGGCTCGGTCAGGATGAGCGCCCGCCAGGAAGAACTGCTGCGGGCGTTTCTAGCCCAAGGACGGAAGGGTCGTCTTGCGCCCCGCCGGCGTCCCAAAGGACGTGCCTAGGCCCAGTGCGCGGCGTAGGCGGTGGGCGGTTCGGTCTTGGCCACCACGGCCAGCACGACCTTGGAGATGCCCGCTTTCAGCAGCGTTCGCGCGGCTTCGTCGGCTGTGGCGCCGGTGGTGGTGACGTCGTCGATCAGCAGGACGTTGGCCCCGGACAATCCGGCGGCGCGACGCACCTCGAAGGCCCCCCGGACGTTTTCGATCCGCCGCGTCCGCGGGAGGTTCACCTGCGGGGGGGTGTGACGGACTCGAATCAACTCATCGCCCAAAGGCAGGTTCAACTCCTTGGCCACCGCGCCGGCCAGCACGCGGGCATGATCGCAGGATCGCGCCAACCGGCGGCGCCAGTGCATGGGCACGGGCATTACCAGGTCCAGGTTTTCCAGGCTGGAGGCTTCCACCGTCTTGCCCAGCATCCGCCCCAGGCGGTGGTGAAGCCAGTTACGTCTGCGGTATTTCAGTTCACGGACAACGGCCCGCAGCGGGTCGGCATAGGGGCCAAGACGCGCCACCCGCGCGAACCGCGGCAAGGGGTTGGGGCAGGCGGAACAACCTTCCTGATAGATGGGGATGCCCGGTCCGATCGTCGCGCCGCATCGCGGACAATACGGCAGCGACACCAGCGACAACAGCTTGACGTTGCAGGCGGTACACAAACCTTCGGCCGCGACGTCGTCGGTCCCGCAGGCCGCGCAGACGGCCGGCAGGGCCAAGTCGATCAGGCCACCGGTCAACTCGCTGCACGCCTTTCGGATCGCCTTATGCCACATCCCCAGGTTCCGCCCAAGATCGAAAATCCGCATCCTCATGCCGCCGCCCGATGCAACCGCTTTGCCTCGGCCACAAGAGGAGTATAATCGCAACACCTGAAAGGAACCACGTCATGGGCAAGACGCGACTGGAAAACGACTCGATGGGCACGATGGCCGTGCCGGCAGAGGCGATGTATGGGGCACAGACCGCCCGGGCGGTGGAGAATTTTCCCATCTCCGGCTGGCCGATGCCGGACCGGTTCATCGAGGCACTGGGGCTGGTCAAGCTGGCGGCGGCGACATCCCACCGCAAGGCCGGAAGACTGCCCCGCAAGACCGCCGACGCCATCATCGCCGCGGCCGAGGAGGTCGCCGCGGGAAAACTTGCGGGGCATTTCCCCGTCGATGTCTTCCAGACCGGCAGCGCCACCTCCACCAACATGAACGCCAACGAGGTCATCGCCCGCCGGGCGACCCAGCTCCTGGGGCGCAAGGGAGGCTCCCTTCCCGCCATCCACCCCAATGACCACGTGAACATGGGGCAGTCCTCCAACGACGTGATCCCCACCGCGCTGCACGTCGCGGCGTCGGTGGCGATTGCCCATGACTTGCTGCCGGCGGTGGCGGCGTTGGGCAAAAGCCTGCGTGCCAAGGCGAGGCAGTTTGACCGCGTGGTCAAGATCGGCCGGACGCACCTGATGGACGCCGTGCCCATCCGCTTGGGGCAGGAGTTTTCCGGTTACACAGGACAGGTTGACGCGGCGGCCTGGGCACTGAAGGGCGTGCTGCCGCGCCTATGCGAGCTGGCCATCGGCGGCACGGCCGTGGGAACGGGGCTGAACGCGCCGAAGGGATTCGCCCGCGACGTATGCCGATTTCTCGCCCGGCGGACGGGCCTGCCCTTCCGCGAGGCGGCCAACCACTTCGCCGCCCAGGCGACGGCTGACGCTGCCGTCGCGGCGTCGGGGGCGCTGCGGGGCGTGGCGCTGGCGATGGGCAAGATCGCCTCGGACATCCGCCTGCTGGGCAGCGGGCCCCGTTGCGGGCTGGGAGAACTGATCCTGCCGGCCACCCAGCCGGGAAGCAGCATCATGCCCGGAAAGGTCAATCCCGTCATTTGCGAGTCGGTCATCCAGGTGGCCTGCCAGGTGGTCGGCTGCGACGCCGCCGTCGCCTCGGCCGCCACGGGCGGGGTGGGCGGGATACTCGAACTCCACGTGGCCATGCCGGTGATCGCCTGGAACCTGTTGACGGCGATCCGGCTGCTGGCCAACGTCGCGGGGGTCTTTGAGTCCAAGTGCATTCGCGGCTTGGAGGCCAACGAGGCCCGTTGCCGCCAGCTTGTGGAACAGTCCCTGGCGATGGTGACGGTGCTGGCGCCGCGAATCGGCTACGACGCTGCCGCTAAGCTCGCCAAGGAGGCTGCCGCCTCCGGCAAGACGATTCGCCAACTATGTCGTGAGAAATGCATCCTTCCGCCGACAGAGCTTGCGAAATTATTGGAGGCGCGACGGCAGACGGGACCCGCGCTGCCTGGTTGACGGCTTGTCCAGTAGTTTAGTGTCTTTGGATCCGAGCAATCGCATGCGGGCAACACAGAGACGCGACTCAAATACATAACAGGAAGGACGGTCCCATGAATCTGGCCCCCTGTGGCATTGACTGCAACACCTGTAAGCAGAGGCCGAAGGACTGCGACGGTTGTCACGCCCAAAGCGACCACCTCTGGTGCAGCGACTGCAAGATCCGCGTCTGCTGCCTGTTCGATAAGAAGCTGGACAACTGCTCGCTGTGCGGCGAATTCCCTTGTCAGGCAATCCTTGCTTTCGAGAGTGATAAGTGGGTCCACCACCGGAAGGCTGTCAAACGCCTGCGAGAGATGAGGCAAGGAATGTAGCAGCGGACGATCGCAGCGGTTCGAACAAGTCCGGATCACGGAATGGGGCCATCATTGAACCAGACATCATCTTCACTTGGCACGAGGATCAGATCCTTTACACGGAAATGCGTGCCGAACAACTCCAGCGTTTTCACAGGATGAATGACTATTGCGGCGTGTGAATACCCCCGGGGAGTCGCGATTGCCATGCAGTCTTCCTCCAGCGGAAGCTTCCCCGAGTCAGCAGCCATAAGTGTGATCTCGATGCATACACAAAGTCCATCTCCGAAGAACTCGCCTAGGATCTGCCGGATGACTTTGCAGACGTTGTTCGGAACTGTCTCATTTTGATCGAATGTCTTGTTGAACCTTCGGACGTAAGCTGCGTTGGCATTACGAAGCGATACGTGGCTGACTTGCACGCTAGAGGAATGCTGGAAAATGGATAGCTCCCGCTCAATCACGACAATACCTCTGCCCTCCAGTCGATCCTTTGTTTCCTGGCTGATACCACAGTGGAGAACCCATCCCAAGTCCCTCGAGGTGGAAGGATTACCAACCGCAAAATAATTAAAACCCGTTCCCATGATCTCTTGAGCTGCTTCAACCGACTTGCCCGTGTTGGTCGCGACCAGCACATTCCGCACCTTTCGCTCCATTGCACGGACCTTGGCTTCTGCAAAAATCTCTGTGTTCATTGACATTCCTTGCGCAATTCCCACCCGTACCGCGCGTTTTGCATCAACATTAATGAAACGCCCTTGGCGTTCTGAGGGGCGAAACCCAGCTTATCGCTGATCGGGAGCGAGCAAACACTGAGTCCAATCAACGCATCTGCCGCCGACAGCAAGGCGACGGCATCACGGACAGTTTAACAATTCGAGGCTGCCTTTTTTGCCCTCGGCTGCCCAGAGCATCCCGCGGGTGATGATGGTCAGCGCCTCGGGCACGTCCAGGTCGCCGGCGACGTGGCCGAGGGAAGAGTAGAAAATCCTGCCTTTTCCATACATCCGCTTCCAGGCCACGGGCATCGTGCAGCCGTTGCATTCGAAGGTCGTGGTGGCCAGGACGTGGTTGGAGGGGTCCACGTGCATGTAGTACTGCTCGCTGCGCATGGCAAAATGCTTCAACCCGGCGGTGACGGGATCAGCATGATCGACGATATGCACGCGGTAGTCGATGATCCCTCCGGGATGCGCCACCCATTGGCCGCCGACCATGAACTGGTATTCCGTCTCGTTGCGGAAGGCGTCGCCCATTCCGCCATGCACGCCGGCCAGGCCCACCCCGCCTTCCCGCACGGCCGCCAGGAGCGGCTGGAGCTGCTCCCTCGCGATCGTCCCGCAGGTCCATTCCGGAACGATCAGGTCCAGGCCCTTCAGTTTCGCCTCGTCGCGCAGCGCGTCGAGCGTGTCGGATAGCTCGACCTCGAAGCGGTTCTCTCGCAGCGCCTTGGCCAGTATCCCGGCCACCTGCTTGGGTTCGTGGCCTTCCCATCCGCCGTAGACGATCAATGCTTTCATGGCAACCTTCCTGCTTGGGTTACGGGGACATTGCCCGTGGCGACATCGCCACCGGGTTACTTGTAGACCGCCTTGAGGCTCCTGCCCTGCTTGGCGCTTCGATCGGCCAGGTCCAGGATGTGGATCGGTCGGCGCGCCCATTGCGGCGTGATGACCAAATCCTTGCCCGCCGTCAGGTGGTCGGCGATGTTCTGATAGAAACGCCAGCCTTGCGAGGCGGGGTTGTTGCCCTTGGTGATGATGGTCTTATCTCCATCGTGGGTAATCGCCTCCCAGGTTCCGCCGTCGAAGATGTAACTGCCCTTGGCGCCGGTGATCTCCAGCCAGCCGCGCTTGGGATTGGAGTCGATCTGGCTGATGCACAGGTTCAGCCAGGCGCCGTTGGCGAAGCGGACCAGGGCAAAGCCTTCATCCTCGTTGGTGTCGCCCTTCCATCGCGTCTTGGTCGCCCAGAAGCCCTTGCGGGCCAGTCCGGCCACCTCGACGATGTCCGAGCGGATGATCTGGAGGGAATACTCCAACAGGTGCACGCCCCAGTCGTAGAGCACCCCGCCGGAGATGCTCTTGCTGGATCGCCACCAGTCGCCGGGCTTTCCGTAGCTGGCCATGTGGGCCTCAATGCGGAAGACGTCTCCGATGATCCCGGAGCGGACGGCCTTGACGGCCTGGAGGATGCAGCCGTCCCAATGGCGGTTATGGTAGGTGGACAGCACCCGCTTGTTGTCCCGCGCCGCGGCGATCATCGCGTCGCACTCGGTGGTGGTGATGGCGAAGGGTTTCTCGCAGACCACGCACTTGCCGGCGCGAAGGCATTGGATCGCCAGCTTGGCGTGGGTGTTGTGCGGGGTGATCAGCACGACCAGGTTGACTTGCGACTTGCGGAGCATCTCTGCGACGGAGGCGTAGGTCTCGATGCCGGGGAACTCCGCCTCGGCCACCGCGCGGCGGGCGGGATCGATCTCCGCCACGGCCAGGGGGGTCATGCCCGCCTGCTTCATCTCGTTGAGGTGGGCACGGCCCATGTTGAACTGCCCGCCGTAACCGACCACGCCCACCTGGATGTCCTGGGGTTTGCGGAACTTCTTCACGTGCATCACTCCTTTGGCTCAAAGACCTGTCAGGTGGTCAAACTGCGTTTGTTCGATGACAAATCCATTCATTGTGAACGGGAAACCGCCACCCAGATATAGAAAGCAACGGCCGCCGATGCAAGGCTTCTTTGGGCTTCTTTGGGCTTGTTTGGACCCGCCTCTTTGAGTCCGCGTCAGCCTCCGCGGCAAGGTGGCCGACGCCAAGGCTTGTCGCTCCTTCTGTTATCAGCCGCGTAGCGGCGTCTTACTTAGCCCCGTGCGGAAGCACGGGGTAAGAGGCGTGGTAATCGAGTTCAAAGCCCCCGCAGGGGGCGCCTTAACCTAGTCCAGCAGGTACCTCTTGTCGTACTCGATGCCGTGCCGTTCCAGCAAGTCGGCCAATTCTTCCTCGAAAGTTCGCCGTCGATGATGCTCGCGCTGAGCGGCGATGTATCGCTCCACCTTGTCCGCCTGCGACTTGCTGACGCTGAAGGCACTGTAGCCGGTCTGCCAGGCGAAGGCATGCAAGGATGGAAACGTTTCGTGAAACCAGTCGGACGAAATGGCCTTGATGTCGCGGAGGAGTTCTGACACCGCCAGCCGTGCCGGGAAAACCGTCAGCAGATGCACATGATCCTCCATGCCATTGATGGCCAGCAGTTTTCCGTCACGCTTGGCGATAATCCCCCCTACCACCCTCGTCAACTGCGGCATCACTTCTCCGTCAAGAAGCGGTTTACGGTTCTTGGTGGAGAAGACGACATGGTACATCAGATTGCAGTACGTGTGTGCCATGATTCACCCCAAGACGCCCCGATGGGGCTTTGTCTTTACCCGATCCCGATGCCCCGTGCTTCCGCACGGGGCTAAGCAAGTCGCCCCGATGGGGCTTTGTCGTTACCCGATCCCGATGCCCCGTGCTTCCGCACGGGGCTAAGCAAGTCGCCCCGATGGGGCTGATACCACCGTTACTGCTCTGGCAGCACTTTCTCGTCGTCGGACATCCTGTTGCTTTTTCCGCCGTCAGCCACGATGCGGATTGAAGCGCCGCTGGCTCAGGCCTTTCCTGCCGCCTTCTTGACCGCCTCGGCCACGGCCTGGTGGGTGGCAGGGTCCATCATTTCGGGCATGAGCTGGCCTTGGGGCACCAGGCCCGCCAGCGCCTGGGCGGCTGCCATCATCATGTCAACGGTGATGGACTCCGCCGCGGCGTCCAGCGCGCCGCGGAAGATGCCCGGATAAGCCAGGGCGTTGTTCATCATTCTTCCGTCCGCGGCTATCGCCGCCCCGGCCCCGTAGGCGTCGGCGACCGGTATCTCGCTGACGGGATTGGCCAGGGCAAAGACGATCGGCTTGGGCGCCATTGCCCGGACCATGTCCTTGCTGACGATGCCCGCTTGGCTGACGCCGATGAACAACTCCCTGCCGCGCATGGCGTCGGCGAGGGCGCCCTGGATATTGTCCTTGTTGGTGCGCCCGGCCAGGGCGACTTTTTCGGGGTTCATATTCTCCGTCCGGCCGCGATACAGCACGCCCGCTCGATCGGCCAGGACCACGTCGCCCACCCCCGCCAGTTGGAGCAGTTCGGCGATGGCCGTACCGGCCGCCCCGGCACCGCTGATGGCCACGCGAACCTGATCGATCTTGCGGTGGGTAAGCTTCAGCGCCGAATACAATCCGGCCAGCACGATGGTAGCCGTGCCGTGCTGGTCGTCGTGAAAGACGGGGATCTTCAACCGGCGGTCCAGTTCGCGGGTGATGTAGAAGCATTCGGGCGCGGCGACGTCCTCGATCTGGATGGCGCCGAACCCGCAGGCCAGCTTCTCCATGATGTTGACGAATTCCTGTGGGTCGTGCGTGTCGATGAGCACCGGCTCGGCGCTGATGCCGGTGAATTCCCAGAAGATGGCGGCCTTGCCCTCCATCACCGGCAGGCCCGCCAGCGCCCCGATGTCGCCCAGGCCCAGGATGGCCGTGCCGTTGGTGGCGATGGCGACCTTGTTGGCGATATTGGTGAATTGCCTGGCCTTGGCCGGATCGGCCTGGATGGCCTTGCAGACCCGCGCCACGCCGGGGGTATAGACGATCCGCAGGTCGGTATTGGAGCGAATGGGCGCCCGCGAGCGCATCTCGCAGGCCCCGCCGCGGTGGCTCTCCATCGCCAGGTCCGCCAGCTTCGTGACCTCCACGCCGGAGACCGCCTTGCAGGCGGCGGCCACCTGCTGGAGATGCTCGTCGTTCTTGAGGAACATCTGCAAATCGTAGACGGTTTTTCCGTGACGCTGCTCGGTGAGCTGGATGTGCCCCAGCCTGCCGCCCGCCTTTGCGACGGCCCCCAGGAGCCTGGCCAGCGGATCGGCTTGGTCGTCCAGGACCGCGCGGAGTGAAAACGCCAGGGGAAGCCCGAACCGGTCATGCAGCGCTTGCTGGGGTACCACTAGTGCCTGCTCTCTTTCTTGTTCCGGACCGGAAACGGAGCATTCCCGCCGGTTGGGTGAACAAACGGCGAATTATACGCACCACAACGGGCGGGCAAAAGTGATTATCTGGGAAGGTTGCCTCGCCTGGCCAGGCGGCCTCATCGCGCGTGACCGCGCGTGACGCCGTGGGGAACGATCAGGCGTTGCTGACGGCGATGAGCTTGTCCAGCGCCGCGGCCGCCCGGCCGGTGTCGATAGCCTCCCGCGCAAGGGGGATGGCCGCGGCGATGTCGGCTGCCTTGCCGGCCACCGTCAGCGCGGCGGCGGCGTTGAGCAGGACGATGTCCCGGGCCGGGCCGTCCTTGCCAGCCAACACCGAGCGGATCACCTCGGCGGATTCCTGCGCGGAAGTGACAGCCAGGTCGCTCATCGCGGCGGGCTTGAGGCCGAAGTCCTCGGGGCGAACCGTGCGAACGGTCACCCGACCGTCGAGCAGTTCGGCGATTTTCGTGGGACCGGTGGTGGAAAGCTCATCCAGCCCGTCGGAGGCATGGACGACCATCGCGCGGACGGCCCCCAGGGCGCCCAGCACCGCCGCCATCGTTTCGGTGAGCCGGTCGTCGAAGACGCCCATCAGTTGCCGCCGGGCGCCGGCGGGGTTGGTCAGCGGGCCAAGCACGTTGAAGATGGTTCGCACGGCCAGCGCGCGGCGGACGGGCATGGCGTGCTTCATGGCTGGGTGGCAGCGGACAGCGAAACAGAAGCAGACGCCCGCGGTCTCCAGGCAACGCGCGGCCGCCTCGGCGGAAGCGTCGATGTTGACCCCCATCGCCGCCAGCACGTCGGCCGAGCCGCTGGCGCGGGTGTTGGTGCGGTTTCCGTGCTTGGCGACCTTCACGCCCGCCCCGGCGCAGACCAGCGCCGCGGCAGTGGATATGTTGAAGGTGGACAGGCCCGTTCCGCCCGTGCCGCAGGTGTCGATGACGTCGGCGCCGCCGGTTTCGATGCGGGTGACTCGCTGGCGCATGGCCTCGGCCGCCCCGGTGATCTCGTCGGCTGTCTCGCCCTTGGCAGCCAGGGCCACCAGAAATCCAGCCACCTGCGCCTCGGACCACTGCCCGTCCATGATCTGGGAGAAGGCCCAGCGGGACTGGGAACGGTCCAGGTGGTTGCCCGCGAGGATCGAGCGAAGAAGTTCGTTGAATTTCCACTCAGCCATAACCGCCGGCTCCCATCGCCCCCAGGATACACGACCCGTGTTATGGATGCGATTATAACCCTTTTGTCGCGAGGATAACAGCGATCATCATGCTGTGTCGCAAAGGGAACCACGCCATACGCCGGTGAAAAATGACGGATTGGTACGGAGTCCCCCTGTATCAAAACGGCGGCGCGATGGTTCGGACGACGGCGGTGGCGTTGTGCAACACTTGCGCGGCGATGCGCAGCATGATGATCAGGTAGACGATCCGCGGCGTCCATGCCGCCAGGGCACGGAAGCTGCGTTCGGCGGTCTCGCCGGTCATGGCAGCCAACCGCTGGGCGGCCTGGTCCAGCGTGCCGGTTTCCTCGCCGACTTCCCAGACGTCCAGGAAGGCCCGACCCAATCGTCGCGAAAGGCCTTCGGACACATCGTGGCCGCTTCGCGCCGAAGCGGCGCCGCCCCGCAGCATCCTCGCCACCGGCCAATTGCCACTGGCGTCGATGGCCATGTCCATGGACCGCGCCACCGGGACAGCCGATCGCAACAGCATATGGAACGCCCAGCAGAACCGGCTCATCGCCAGGTTTCTCACCGCCCTGCCCAGCAGGGGGATGATCGCCACGCAAGAGTCGAGGAATCTCCGCATCGCGCCCCGGCTGGGTGTCAGGCGGACGATGGCCCAGACCACCGCCGCCGGGACGTAAAAGCACGATAACCACGTCAGCACCGATTGCGCGTAGCCCACGCGGCTGACGTTGCCGAGGAACAGGTCCGGAAGCGGCCCGATCAGCGCCGCTATATGCAGGATGACCACGGGCAAGACCATGCCTGAGGTGATCGCCTGGCGGAGGCGATGGCAGAAACCATACCACTCGGCCAGCATCTTGAGCGTCTCGGCAAGGTTTCCCGACGTGTCACCGGCGCGGACCAGCATGACGTCCAGCGGCGGGAAGACGCGCGGCTGGGACGCCATCGCCTCCGAGAGGCTGTGACCTTCCCGACAGGTGAGTTCCAACCGGCGGAAGGAGCGGTCCATGTAGCCGCCTCCCCGCGAAGCCGCCTGCAAGGCCCGCAGCAGCGGCAGACCGGCAGACAGCATGATGGAAAGATTCCGATATGCCGTCGCGCGAACATCGGCCACGAATTGTCCCTCTGCTGATACCGGGATCGACAAGCTGGAACGGTTTAACTTTGGATGTTTACACCAGGCTGGCGGGGCTCCGTCCCGCCAGCCTGACAGGTGCTTGACCGCGCGGTGGGACGGAGCCCCACCGCGCTATCACCCAAACTTAAAATGCTCCAACTGAAACTAACATTACCCACAACGGCTGGTTATGTCACCAGGAACGTGCTGGCGGCGGTTTCCGTCCACCCGCGTCATCGATGAGTGCGGAACATCGGGCCGGCGGTGCCTGTCTTGATGTAGTAGACCACCCCCACGATGGCCCAGAGGATGGCTGCCAGGAACTCCCCGGCGATCAGCCCCACGAACAACGGCTTCCAGGCCAGGTAGCTCCTCCCGCCTCCCAGGCGGGTGATCGCCGCCTTGATGCACCAGCCCAGCAAGAAACTGAAGCTGTACAAGGCGCTGGGAAGCGTCCCCCAGACCAAAAACAGCACGGGATGAATAGGCCACCACTTGTACCGCAGCCGCATCGCGCTGGAGAAAAACACGCCCGCCATCCCGAGGCCCGCAAAAGACAACATCCTCCAATCCGGATGAAGGTTGCCCACGCACAGACCTCCGCCACCGAAATCGGGACCCAGCTTGACGAGATTGCGTTGGAGCATCTCGAAGGGGAACCGGGCGGCCATGTTGGCAAATTCGTATAGCGTGCCCCCCCCATAGTTGTACTGGACG